>Ga0209935_1000302_pt1 | contig 144653 bp, 128 predicted proteins | sample ThiBio_1000_plan_2_FD_183958 | JGI IMG/M metagenome (GOLD analysis project Ga0209935, IMG submission 183958) | Wastewater bioreactor microbial communities from Cape Town, South Africa - Thiocy_cont_1000_plan (SPAdes) | ecosystem: Engineered > Bioreactor > Thiocyanate-remediating >... | reverse complement strand
GATTGGCTCTGGCATTACAACCATGAAAGGCCTAATATGGCTCTCGGAGGAATAACCCCTAAAATGAAACTGGCGCAAACAGCCTAGGTTTTTACTTTTAGATACTGCTATAAATGGGGGGATTACCTGATAATGGCAACACGCGTAAATTTTGGATCTACTAATATAGGAAAGGCAAACGCAATTTGTCCTTTTTCTAAAGCAGCATCTTTAGGCACAATAGCAGACAACATAATTATTTGATTTCCAGCTATATCGTAAAATTCTACTCCCTTATTCACAAGCGCTATGGTCTCAGCTGTAAACGGTTGGTAACGAGGTAGTGAAATCAAATAAGATCCATCTGCTATTTTCACTAAAGATTTGATTTCGGATTGGTTGGCTTGCTTACCATCAAAATGATGGACCCAAGCCATTGTATTCATTTGTGCGACACCAAAAGTAGCATGCGTACTTTTTTCAATCACCCAGGCATAAAAGGCTTTAAAGCTATATTCCATACTCAAAATAATTTTTCTTTCCCATTTTCTAAAAGCATTATCACCCCACAAGGTTGTTTCACTCCAAAGACCTTTTAAACTATTCCAAAAGGAAAACTCATACCATGGATGCAAAGGAATTAACGCTGCATAATCACTAGCCACTTTATGTGCGTAAATATCCTCAGGCACTTGTTTGTTATCGCTAGTCCATTCACTAAAGCGTCCTAAGGTGTTTTCATATAATCCTTTTATAAGGTATTCGACTGTGATGCTAGTGCCAATTACCATAATCATCACATGATTTTCAACATTAAAAGGATATTTTTCAGATAAGGCATTAGCATGGCAATATCCTTTCCAAAATTGAGAAATAGAAGAAAAATAGGGATAATCACTTGGCAGATTTTTATCTAAAACATGAGCATATTCTTGCGAAAGGTATACAATTTCCCATTCTGGGAAAGTCAGAAATGTGCTTTCTTCCGGACGATGGTATTGAGGTATTTTAGCCTGCTCTGTCTTGGCTTTTTCTAGCATTTCTGGCTGATTCACTTTTTCTGCGGCCATCTCATTAGAAACAACATGAGAACAGCCCCAAATATCTGTAAAGATATAAATCGAGGCAGACAGGGGTATCAATAAAATAATACCTACCAATACTGCAATTAATTTAAAAATTTTTTTAATAATTCTCATCATTTTTATACTTAAACCGAGTGCTTTTAACCATTATAGCTAGAAATAATGTCTTATAGTAAATGCAAAAAAATTTCGATATCTAAAACGTCTGATGTGTATATAAAAATATATAAAAAATAATGATTAACAACGTCGAAAACCTATTGAAGAGACTATACTCATTTACTATCCCTTTTTGCACATTTATATGTATATGCAGGTTAACAATGGTTTTTGAAACAGCTGGTGAAAAAGACGCAAGTTGTGACATCGTTAACGATATTACGCAATTAAACCCCATTAGCGTTAAAAGCATACTTACGCCACAAAGCACTGAAGAAATTCAGCAAATTGTTAAAACCCTTCACGGAGAACCTATTTGCATAGGCGGTGGGCGATTTAGCATGGGTGGCCAAACCGCTTGTGAAAATGGATTGCATCTTGATATGCGAAATATGAACAGAATACTTCAGTTTGATAAAAATGCAAAAACGATTACTGTCCAACCAGGCTGTACATGGCGTGAAATTCAAGAATATATTGACCCACATGATCTCTCTGTCAAAATCATGCAAACGTATGCAAATTTTACCGTTGGTGGTTCTTTAAGTGTTAATGCTCATGGGCGCTATATAGGGCTGGGGCCTCTTGTTTTATCAGTACTATCTATCAAAATTATTTTAGCTAATGGTGAAGAAATTGAAGCAAGTCCTCATATCAATAGCGAAATCTTTTATGGCGCAATTGGTGGATATGGCGGATTGGGGATTATTGTTGAGGCCACCCTGCAGTTAACAGATAACATCAAAGTAACAAGGCATAATACCGTTTTAAATATTGATCAATATTACGATTATTTTTCAAAAAACATTCGAGATAGTAAAAATCGCGCTATATTTCATAACGCAGACATTTATCCGCCGCAATATCAAAAAGCTCGACTCATCACCTGGTTTCAAACTTATGAACCTGTGACGGTTGAACAAAGACTCATTCCTGCAGACAAGTCTTATTCTTTGCAAAAATATTTTATTTGGACAGTATCTGAAACCTACTCTGGCAAGTGGCGTAGACAACTTTATGTTGATCCAATATTTTATTTATTTAAAAAAGTTGTTTGGCGTAATTATGAGGCAAGCTATGATGTTAAAGAGCTTGAGCCTCACTCACGAAAAAACAGCACCTACGTGCTGCAAGAATATTTTGTCCCAGTCAATGAAGTCGCGAGCTTTATCAAAAAAATTGGCAAAATTCTTCAACGTTATCGCGTCAATGTGCTTAATATTTCTATTCGACATGCAATACAAGATCCTGGGACGCTATTAAGCTGGGCCAGCAGTGAAGTGTTCGCTTTTGTGATGTATTATAAAGAGCGCGTTAATGAACTTGATAAAAATAAAGTCCCCATCTGGACGCGAGAACTTATTAATGCAGCACTTTCTTGTGGAGGCAGGTATTATTTACCTTATCAACCTCATGCAACTTATGAGCAATTTCTTAAGGCATATCCTAGAGCACGCGAATATTTTAAACTCAAACAAAAACTTGATCCTAACAATACCTTTAGAAACAAACTTTTGGATAGCTATTATCGTCAAGAAAAACAACAACCACAAGAACTCAACGCTTCAGAATTTAAAGAAGTTTTCTGCAATACGCAATCACGTGATAATTTTTATTTGTTCTTACAGAACATATATAATATTTTTCCTGAAAACCCCTTTCATCTTCTTATCTATCAGCAAACAATGAAACATGATACCGATCAGAAAATCTATGCTGCCATTCAAGAGGAACTACCTAAAATAAAACCTTTTTTGAGTGAACTTAGATATGCACTTCCAGCACTTTTTGCACAAAAAAAAGAAATGGCTAAAGAAACGCTTCAATTACTTCCGAATGATAAGCCGATTGACGGTTTTGTTGAGATTGGCTCAACAGGACGTTACGCTAGCCAGCTCAAAAAGCATTATGATATTTCAAAACTATATTTTATTCATGATGTGGCACCCAATTTCTCACCCGTCGATATTGCAGAGCGCGGTAGTCTTACGAAATATGGCCAATTTATTCCTTTCAATAATTATCATGAAATTACCGAAAATCAAATTAAGAGTGAATCTATCGAGTTAATTATTTGCTACATCGGGTTACATCACTGCCCTCCAGAAAAACTTGCCAGCTTTGTGCAATCACTCTATCGCATTTTAAAACCAGGTGGTTCACTGATTCTGCGCGATCATGATGTTAAAACACCACAAATGCATGCCTTTGTCTCGCTTGTTCATGCAGTTTTTAATGCAGGATTAGGAATTAGCTGGGAAAACAATCAAAAGGAACTAAGACATTTTAACTCTTTAGCATATTGGATCCAGTACCTTGAGAAATTTGGATTTAAAACGAATGGTCAAACAATTCTGCAAGATTATGATCCTTCTTTGAATACATTAATCAGATTTGTCAAATGAATTATTATACGTCAGTAAAATTCACAGCATAATACGCCAAAATGAAGGATATACAACATATTATTTGTAAAGTGAAATTTTGATGATTATATCTAAAATTTAAGACCTTTCATCTTGAAACAATTTACCTTTACGCCATCAAAATTTATGATGCCAACACTTTAGTTACTTTTGGAAATCTGCTGTGTTTAAGTTTTTTCAAGATGTTTGGGAGCTAAGCCCATTTATTCCGACGGTTATTAAAAACAAAACACTGATGATTTGCCATCGTTTTCTACCTTGGCTCTGTGAGCCTGTATGCCATACAAGCGATATACTATGTCATAAATCGGCAGGATTATTAAAGCTTGAAGATTTATTGCCCGATCCTGTGATGGATGCAATGGATTGGTGTACCGAACACCCTATGACCACAGGCGCTATTTTTGCTGGCGCTGCGATATTAGCTTATTATAGCTGTTTCAAAAAACCTGTAATTAAATCTGAAAAAACAACAGAGTCTTCAGTACACCAACGTTCTACATTTCTTGCCCATGGCGGATAAATGTAACGTAACTATCCAGCAAATAATGATTATTACTTTTTTACTAATTTTTCATCTAAATTTACTGAAGAACGCTTCCCTAGATTATCGAAATGTCTGTATAACCATTCCGACATTTTGGCGCGTCCACGATTATAGAGCATTAATAGAAAGTCCCAATCACTTGAAAATTTGGACGCTGCAGATAAATCAGCCAATGCTTTATCTGCACTAACTGAATGTAGAAAAATATATTTGAATTTTTCTTTATATTCTTCTTTTATCCAATCTTTATCCATTAACTTGTGAACAAAATCAATTGCACGAAATTCTTTTAATAAAGCAGAGTTAAACGAAATTTCATTCACTCGATTAAATATTTCTGAAGGGAGCATAGGTGGCGCTGATCGCTCAATCGGATTGACATGAATAATCATAATATCAGAACTTTCGACATGATAGAAAAATGGAAAAAGAACAGGGTTTCCTGAATAACCACCATCCCAATAATATTCTCCATCAATTTCAACTGCTTTGAAAATATCTGGCAAGCAGGCCGAGGCTAATGTAGATTGTGCTGTTATTTCCTCTGTACGAAAAACCTTTACTTGCCCTGTTCGTACGTTGGTAGCGGAAAGAAATAGTTTCGTTATTTGACAATCATTTAATCTATCGAAGTCTACATTCGCTTCTAGGATATCTTTTAAGGGATTAAAATCTTGAGGATTAAGTTGATAGGGAGAAAACCAATGCGTCATCGCCTGAAACATTTGATAAAAGATAGCATGTTCCATGTTGTTGCCATACCAAAATTTTTCCCAGGGCAATTGTTGGCATGGATTGTATAATTTTCCAGATTTTGAAACATCTTGCCAAAAATTACGCAGTTTTTCTCTAGCTCCTTCTCTTCCGCCAACGAGCAAACCATAAGCCAAAACAACTGCATTCATGGAACCCGCACTTGTTCCGCTGATCCCTTCTAAATGGATCCTGCCATCTTCTAAGAGCCGATCTATCACTCCCCAAGCAAATGCGCCGTGTGCTCCCCCACCCTGAATGGCCAAATTAATCAACTTAAAATTCTCAGGCTTTGCCATGTATTCACTAAAGTATTTATTATCTGCTAACGTAGGATCGCCTTTCCCATATTTTTTATTACGCTGTGATTCCTTCATCTTTCTCTCCGGCCCTTTGCCTATTAGGCGCTCATTTAAGCATAGCAATAATTTTATGAAATGAGCTGGGCAGAGATCCAGACTAAGCAATATATATCATACCATGCTTTTAGTTGATTAACTGATCAAAGATTTTCTGGCTTAAACTTGCGACAAAGATTTATATTTTTCCCCGAAACCATAAAAATGCCCTCTCCGCGATAATGAAGGGTTTGTGGATATTTCGGCGAAATAGACACATGTGCTTTTAGTACATCGAGAATAAAAGAAGAGTACTTTTTAAGAAAGGTTGTAGCTATTACTTTGCACTCAAAATTTACATAACATTCCTTTATCAAGGGAGCAGAATCTTTTTTCCAGCAAGCGGTGTCAATTTGAAATGTGTAAACTTATCAAGCTCATCTCCTGAAGTATTCCCAATTCCGACGACCTGATTGACTGAATCTACTGTAGGGATATTAATGACACAGCTTTTGCTTTTTCGTATCATTTCATAGCTGTGATTGCCAGACCAAATGTAGCAACCAATTAAAGAAGGTGAAAACATCATGACAGTATACCATCCCATCGTCATAATATTGGTTTGCTCTTTATACGCAGGCTTACCAATACAACCGAACCTGGCTCAAGAAATCGACGAATGTTTGCTATAGAAAAATTTCTTTTTTGATAAATTTTATGATGCTTTTGCAAAGCAATGAAACTATCTGTACAGAATAGTACTGGTTATCATTCAGAGCAATTTCAAGATTAAATTTTTTAAATAATTTTCATCTACCACTAGACGCCGTATATTTAGTTTTATAGTATGCGTCTCATATTCTAACCAGATTACTTAATGGGATTATAATGACAATTAGCTTTAACGATTTTCATTCACTTTATAATGCGTCGGTGCGACTGTATGACTTAAAGCAATACGCTCTTGCACTAGAAAAATTTAAAACTTGTCTTTTATTCTTAACCGAATCTTCCATGAAAGAGAATTCATGGATCAAGAAAATAAAAGGATATATAACGAATTGCGAAAATATTTTAAAAAGGGGCCTCATACCAGACAACGCAGATTCATTGAATGCTTTGGCTGATTACTACTACAATTCAAATGAATACCTCTTAGCTATCAGCACTTACCAACAGTTGATTGATTTATTACTTCAAGATCATAATCATGATAAAACCGCATTGGCAAATGCTTATTGGAATCAGGCCATGGCTTATAAAGCGCTTGATGAAAATCCCACGGATGCAAAAGATTCAATGAAAACGAATGAGCATGGTCATATTCAAAAAGTAAAAAGACTTGTTATCCTTGCAAAAGAAAATTATCAACTTCGCAAAGATATTCAAGCATGTAATGCTTATTTATCTGAATTAGCATCTGAGCATGCAATAACACAATTTGATGAAGCTATTGATTACGTCAGATTAGGATTCACCCAATCACAACCTCAAGAAAGCTATCAACGCGCCTTGGAATCAGTTGAAAACGCATTACAAACATTTAAAGAGGTTTCTGCTCCTTCTGAATTGGATACGACTATCAATGGATGGTGTATTAGACTTGAGCATGAATTAAAACGAAAATTTAATCGCGCACCAGTCATGCATTTTTCTCACATAAACAAAAATGAATGTCAAAAAGAAACTCCTCATCTTCTTCCTAAAAAATCCGCTGAAAGAACCACTTTTGTTCCTAGCTCTGCTGATCAGAGCACAAAACAGTCCAATAGAAAATGTGATAAAAAAACACGTTTTTACTAAAAGATCTTAATGCCAACCTGCAGACCTAGCACCCACTATGAAGAACATGCATTGCTTTTTTGATAGTGGGTGCTAGAATGAGCCTTTTTCACTGCACTAACTCACTGTTTAGAGTAAAGGAGTGTCAGGATATGCTAAGCTATGATTTTCCCTTCACAGATGCGTCTTTTGAAGATGAACTTTCTGAAAATGATTTTAACGATCTTTATAGTTTGGAAGACAAGCAGTTTTATGAGTCGATCCGTCGCTTATATTTAACAGGTGATCCTACCTATCAATCTATTATTGATAAATTAGATCCTTATGTCCAAGAATGTTTCCACGAGTACTTAAGTAACAAAGCCAAGTTTATTAAATATAAAAATCGTACTAAAAATACGGGTGGTCTTTATTATGCTAGCGAGCCTCTAATAGAGCCACTATACATGCCAAAACCGACCGGAATATTGCACAGATTTGAATCTCATAGCGCTGATTGTAAGCGAGACTTTGCTGAGTATCGTTTAGGATCAAGATACCGCGATCCCCATACTTTGTGTAAAAAACCACGCATTAGCTAAAATAATTCTAGACGCTGCCTAAAATTTAATAAAAAAATTTAGGCAGCTTTTGTGGTTACTTTAATTGCTGGATTTTCTTCGCAATAATGTTCTTAACAATATAACCTAGTAAAGCAAATAAAAGTACAGTAATCCATGCCGTAACAACATATTCGTCGATGAGTAAAAACCATATTCCACAAACAACGAAAATCAAAGAAAACACCTCTACCATGATAAGTACAGGGATACCGTACGATGTAGCCATTTCTTCGTAAATATCTGACAACTGAATCTTCTCTGGTGTTTTGGTGAGATCTTTTGTTATCTTTCTCGTCGAAATGAAATACCCTAGCCCTATTATTATCAAAAACAAGACTGTCAAAGATAATTCAAATACCCATTGAAATTTTGGTAGCTCTACCCATTCTAAAGCAATGAATGTAACGATAAAGAGCGGAATAAAAATCTTTGCCATTTTTTTAAAAAGTGTACAGATGGAACGATACTTTTCCTCAGAAGGAACAATGTAACCGGCACCAAAAATGCTCCATGGGTAAAATACCATTCTTTCTGCTGCATCCTTTTTAAACACGATGCTAACAAAACCATCAAAAAAACCCATCGATCATGCACTCCCAAAATTGAACTCGCTAAACTAAATATATCATAGCATGAGTAACTTGTTTTTGATTGAACGCTTGAGCTAGATGTAGGTATCCAACATAGTTATATAATTAAAAAGTAGCGCGAGAAAACAGGCTATAAGATCCTAAGCACTTTCAAGAATCATATAGCCATTTTTCAATTTTTACCCATTTGAGCTTTTTTAGGGGCTCTATGTGATATTTCTTTAGACTTTAGTGTTTCTTTCGATTGAGAATGCACTTCCTGTCGCAGATGAGTCCCCTTTGTCCAACGTGGCGCTAAGTACGATAATACTCTACCAACCATTGTTGGTTGATCTTTTTCAGCATTGTGCGCAGATAAATTTGCCAATCTACGTCGGATATTCCCGGCATGATTCAATACATCTAGACCATTGGCAATCTTGGGAATAGTAGTATGCCACGGCACGAAAGCAATATTGGTTGCAAAAGCCATCCCAGCTTGTATCCCCCTTGCAAAATTAGCGCAAATCATCACTTCGTTTGCACTATTAGGATAAATTGCTTCATATCCATGCAATAAAATATCGGGGCCATATTCTAAAATACTTGCGGCTGGATTTGTTACCAGCTGATAAGTCACCCCCAGTGCCACCCCGCCATTATAAAGACGGTAATAAAATTCAGGATCCTTGAATTGTGCCCAAATACTAGCCATAACCTTTTCCTTGTCTAAATTGATAAATGCACTATTTAACACTTTTTTGCGGCTCTAAGAATATATTTTTTATATAGAATTCACAACTCTGCTTTCACATACAAATCGTGGTATGATCGGGCCTGGAGGCCCTCAACATGCATAATACAGCGCTTGCAATAGCATGGGCAGAAAGATCTCTCATTGAACATGGATATAACATTAATAGCCCTTTAGAGCCGGTACGTGAAATGCCATGGTCCAGCGTTTCTCGCTTTTCAACTTCACAAGGTTTTGTTTATTTTAAACAAATGGCTGAGCCCTTTGCGATTGAACCTGTTTTACTACGCTTCTTAGAAAAGAAATTATTGGCCAAGGTGCCTCATGTCATTGATATGGAGCGTTCATTTCTTTGCTTTTTGATGAAAGGATCCGGCACGACATTACGTAATATTTTAAAAGCAGATTATCAAACAGATTTAGTTTCAAAAACGTTAAAAATGTATGCAAAAATCCAGCTAGATGTAATAAAACATGCTGATGAACTTTTAACGCTTGGCGTTCCTGATTGGAGACTGGCAAAACTTCCGGAACTTTACCTTGAACTAATTTCGCAACGTGATTTATTGAGATGCGATGGATTAATAGATACTGAAATTACTACCTTGCAGCATCTTTATCCCAAATTTTGTGAATTGTGTACTCAATTGGCAGCTTATAAAATTCCAGAAACAATAGAGCATGGTGATTTTCATGATAATAATATTTTACTTGAAGATCAGGATGTTTTTATCAATGATTGGGGAGATGCTACCATCTCCCATCCTTTTTTCTCACTCGCTTCGTGGCTTAATAGCGCTGAACGAAATCATGCTTTAAAAGCAACTGATCCAAGAACATTGATGTTGCAAAATGCATACCTAACCATCTGGCAAGAATATGCTCCTTTAGATAAATTAATTGAGATCCTTTCTGTTGTTAAAAAAATTAGGCATTTTCAATTTGCTTTGAATTTTCGACGTGTCAACGAATGCCAAGGGATGGATAAATTAAAACAATTTCATGGTTATATGGCAGATGCACTCAGAGATTTTATTGCGATTTTTTAAAAAAAAACCGGGAGAAGACCCCGGTTTTTAACATTGAAAAAGATTATTTACAAGCTTTTGGCTTTGTGCCAGCAAATCTGCCTTGATTATTCAGCACTTCCGTGACTTCGTCATAATAGAACCCAGCGTATAAACCAGAGCTGCATTCTGATTTATTGCAAGAATCAGAAGCAAGTACATATTTTCCTTTGTTTTGTATTATGGAACAAACACATACTGCTTTAGCAGGATTTTCCTTATCGATGGTGCAAACGCTATCCATACAATCTGCCCACTGCTTACCACCAGGGCAGCTAAGGTAACTTGTCACAGGATAATAACGAGAGTGGATCGTTTTTTCGCCCTTTACGGTCCTTGCTCCTCGGCAAGATTCAAGTCCAATGGAAGGCCCAACCTGTGCAGAACAATGGCATAGAGCTTCATCCTTATTATCAGGGTTAGGCTCACATTTAGCAGCGGTGCACAAGGCATATTCACCTTCACACACAACGGCCATAGCCGTTTGATGCAGGCTGAAAATGATGAGAGTGAGACAGAATAGGAAACTCTTATTTATCAGTGAAATAGCATTTTTCACCATAACGCATCCTTGGGTTGTATCATTCTTGGTAGCTCTATAGATATAAAACGAGTATATGAAATAAGATACAGAATAACAAATTAGTTATTTAACTTTCATTTAACATTAAACATCCCGTTTATCTGTTATTGCAAGCAATCTATCCTTTTGGCCTTCTTTCTTAAGGTTTAACTAAGATAAAAACAACCCCTTAAATAAGGGGAAAGAAAAATGTTTAATCGTACTTATTATGTTCTTCAAGCAAAAAAAATCGGATGGCTCAGTGTATTAGCAACAACAGCAATCCTAAGCATTTTGCAAGCGCCCGTTATGCCATTAACGCTTATGGGGCTTCTACTAGGCGTCAGCGCACTACAAGTTTTGCCGCTCTTTAATAAAACAATTTCGACTTTATTACTTTTAACGACACCATTACTTGTATTAGCAACGCCTATTGCCCTGCCTTTCAATGTTGGTTTTCTCGGTTTAATTGCCTACCGACTAAGTTCATCAGATAAAATAACAGAAGCATTGAAGAAAACGCATGCAATGGGAGACAAAGAAAAAGACGATCTTGCTCAAGTAGAAAAATTAGAGCGAAAAACAGGTATTAAGGTTGCAGAAAAACACATCTGCGAAGTAGATGCAAAGAAATTTTCTCCCAATGCAGCTGCTGCCGGAGGACTAGCTAATCATGAAATTTATATTTTCGATAATATCCTGAAAGCCCCCTTCACTTCAAAAGAAAAGAAAGCGGTTTTTGCTCATGAATTCGGTCATCTCAAAAATATGGACTTTTTAGCAACAGTCACTTCTAATTTATTATATTGGAATACAATCGCTTGTGCCTTTTTTGCATTTTCAGCACCCGTTGCCTTGTTGATAGCATTGACTGCACATTTTGCCTCCTTTGGCGTTTCACAAGCCTGTGAATTGCTTGCTGATCAATTTGCTGCCGAGCATGCAAATCCACGTCAACTTATGGGTGCTCTCGATAAACTTGTCATGCAGAAAAAATTGATGGATGCCAATAACAAAGAACATAGTTTATGGGAACGCCCTAAATCCTTGCTCAATGATTTAAAAAGAAAGACGGGAATGATCTCTCATCCTGCAACGGAAGTGCGTAAATCTTATTTAGCAGGCTATGCGGTTGAAAAGGATGCCGTCAAACACCGTAGAGCACCTTAAGATCCAAAAGTACCTTAAGGCATGTCGTCTTAAGGTACTTTTTAATGTTCTTTATTTGAAGCATCAATCTTAATTTCATAAGAAGCAATATTTTTAATATCTTGCTTTCTTAATTCAATATAGCTGATTTTCTTTTTCTGTCTTCTGCCATCGGTTAAATGAATATATCCTGCTGTTTGCGCAACGATCCCTTTTTTATCTTTTAATATCACTCTATATTTTACAAATAGTTTCTGAGAAGACATATTATCGAGAGCAAATTCTCCGCGTACGAAATCTGTTCCTTTTGCTTTTTCATGATACAGCCTTAATTCACCATCCATTTTATTGTTCATTTTAAGGAAAATATTCTTAGCATTATATTTTCCATTCGTTTGTGCTAGATTGATTGAACCTACCGCAGACATTTTGCAATCATTGATGCCATTTTTTGTAACACATTTTCCAGTATGCTTGTTCATATCTTGCTCAGCATGAAGCGCCGTAACGACTAAGCACACCATGGTAAAAAAAACAGTCCTTAAAGTCATAGGTATAACCTTCATATCAGGAAATCTTGTCGCTATATCGGCCAGAAATAACTTTTAGTTAAATTTTGTTACCTTGGACTGACAAACCCTATGAAGGTGTGTTTATACTGGCTGCCAAGCCAACTTTAAAGTAAAATTTTACGTTGTCACCTAACGGTTTATTTAAAAATAAGAAAAAACATGAAAGTTCAAAATAAATTAAAATATCTTGTTATTCCTTTATTGTTAATTAAAATAATTGCGGCAAATGCGTTAATGCCAGACGAAAAAACCATCGAAGCTTTAAAGCCCAAGCTTAACAGCGAGAGGATAGCGTACTTCTTCGGCAATTATCATATTGAGCAATTGAATGTCTGCTCATCTGTTTTTCCAGAAAGCCGAATTTCTAATTTATATTCCTCGCATGATGATGTTAAGATCATGAGGACTTTAGCGATTGTGAATTATGTCACGCCCATCAATCCTCTTCTCAAAACCTCTCATACAAAAATCCTTACTGGTACATCTATTGGGATCGCTCTTCGTGATGCGGGTTGGGAAGTAATTAAAAAACCGATTTACTTTGGCGAAATAACCTTATCTGCCAATGTGATGAAATGGATGCATGAAAAAACTCGCTCAACAGGTACTATTCACATCTATCAGCTAGAAGTAAAAAGCGATGAACATCCAACGCTGATCCCTTATTGTACTATTATTGAAATTCACAGCCCGCAGTATTTAACCAATACATGGTTGAAAGCGCTTAATGGTAAGGACTTTATCGAACATCAAACTGCCAATTCAAATGTCAATAATTTACTCCCTCGCATTGAAAAATGTTTGGCTGAGTTTCCAATTCCTGGAATTCAGACAAAATAACTATATTCTTGGAAGTAAAGCGTGGTTATTGGTTCTACGCTTTACCTGCATCGTGCTATCCAATGAACAACTTAAAGGAAGACGTTTCAACCGTGCTTGGTTCGGTGTAAATTGAGGCGTGATAGATAATAAATCAAACTGTTCTGCTAAGTGAGAAACATCATCTGATTTATCCTGGCGTAATCTTTTTAATAAAGTAGCTTGACGTTTTACTTTATCTTTAACATCACATTGAATGGATTGAAGAAACTCAGTTACTTTCTGCGATTGCAGCGCTGACAGTGGATTGTTAGATAAAAATAATTCTCTTAACGCCGTTAAGGTTGAAAATGAACAAGGCAAAACACTAATTTGGTTGTTTGCCAAATAAAGCCATGAGAGCACTTTTAAATTTTTAATATCTTCGCCTATGCTGACTAAATGCATATTATCGTAGGCAACCCATTTCAGCTGAGGATTGGTGTACAACATATCAGGCAGCTGCGAAGTATTACCACCACTACAGTAAAAAAATTGAAGCTGAGTCAAATCTTTAAGATGCTTAGGGAAAAAAGTGATAGCTGTATCATACAGATCCAGCATCAACAAATTTAGACAAATATTAATATTTTCTGGCAATGTTTCGAGCAAGTTTCCATTTAACTCTAAACGTTCAAGTTGCGAAAAAATGGCTTGATTTTGACTAATACTACGAGCCGGCAGTCTTGTAATATGTTCAAGCCTTAGAGATTTTGCAATAGGTGGCGGTAATTGCAACTGAATTGTTATTTCATTGATTGCAATTAATAGTTGATCTGCTTCGCTTAGATCAGCGACACTATTTTCTCCCCAAGGATATTTCATTAGCGACTTTACACATTCAAAATTTTTATTTAACTGTTGCTGTGCTGCTTTATTTCCATCTGATAACGCAAGAATTTTGGCGAAATGCTGCTCAAGAAATTTTATTTCACTATAAATACGCTTTAACCTTGTTTTAAAGTTTTCTTTAGTAGGCTCAAGCACTAATTCAGAGGGAGAAATTGCGCGGATCCGCTTACGCCAAAAATATTCATCTCTTGTGATATTATTCATGTCTTGACAGGTATCAGCTAAAGATAACTGTGCTTGCAACGGTAATTCATCAATAATTTTAAATATAAGCTCTAGAGGTAGGTTGAGAAAATCACTGTGGATCTGTGCAGAGAGCATACCATCTTCCTTGATTTGCAATTGAAGGGTACATATAAATTTTATACTAGAAGTGCACTGAAACATTCAAGCTTTTTTTCATCTGTTCTTGCTAACATTCACTCTGCCGCAAGTAGTCCCAAAGCTACCGCACAAGATCAATCAATTTCCATCTCAACCTTTTCGCCACTTGAAGGCCATCCCTATGATTAGCTTCAATTTCCGAATGAATAATCAGTGAATTATTCATGGCGGCTTTACCACTTTCTTCACCGCCAGAAAAGGAACAGCGATGGTTTCTCTCATAAAGCAACCTCTACGTGTGGTTGTTAGGCTGTGTGAATAAGGGTTATCCTGCAAGGCTTTTCGCCTATGCTATCTTATAGATTGTTAACAAAATTCTTAGTTGGCTTGCTCATTAATGCGCAAAAGACGAGAATATCCGGCGCCTATAGCATCTTCAAAGCTTGTTTTGTAGAGGACAATGTGGGTAGACACCAAACCCTAGATAAACATGTTAAACAAAATGTAGCCTGGATTAAAACACTTCCAGGTGTTGCCAAAGTAATCATCGGGATTTCTGAAAGCTGCCGCCATAAATACCCCCCTGGGCATATTCGTTTTAAGATGGATGTCGATGGTGGCATTAAACTCAATGCTTATTCTGGCAATGGTGTCACAGACTTATTTGTGAAAATTGATCCCATTTTGGCTCGCGAACATATTAAAGCACTCATCGCAGCACGGTTTACAAGATAAATGAAAGATCTAGCAGATTAAAAAATTTTCCTTAAAATACAATGTGATAATTCATTAATAATATAAGTTTTACAACCAACACTTAAAGTGGTTAGGCAAAATACATAAATACTTGCTTGTTTAATTTTTACTTATAGTAGCGCTGTGTTATTGTCCTTATTTAGTGCAAAACGTTAAAAATAAAATGTTGTAAATACCCTACTCATGAATAATCCGTATACTGATAATGATATCATTCACGCTTATCTTACCTATTATCGTACTCAAGACAAAACCTTTGATTGGGCCCAAGACATGATCGAACAGAGGCTTAGCGCCCCTGATTCTTTACAACTGATATTTAACTTAATTCTTGCTTGTGAAAATGAAGAAGAACTTGCCTACGTTGCCGCAGGTCCTTTGGAAACATTGATTGAAAAACATCATAACCAAGTTCAAAATACGCTCGACACACTGGTACGACAACATGCTGTGATGCGTAGAGCTGTGCAAGGTGTTTGGTTAGCTGAAGGATCCCCGGCCAGAAAAACCTTAGATAACATTTTGCTAAAATACGATTTGCATTACGGCTCACTCTAACAAATTAATCTCTCAGGAATATCAGATGACATTTGAAGCTCTTGGTTTACCTAAACATTTATTACAAGCCGTTAACGACAAAGGCTATACTACCCCTTCACCTATACAGGCCCAAACTATTCCTGTTGTACTCCAAGGGGGCGATTTAATGGCCTGCGCACAAACAGGCACAGGAAAAACAGCAGGTTTTGTTTTACCAATATTACAAAGGCTTAACGAAAAACCTCGTGCAAAAAGTAACCGTGCACTTGTCTTAATACTCACCCCAACACGAGAATTAGCGGCCCAAGTACATGAAAGTGTGCTCGCATATGGTAAATATCTCAATTTACGCTCTACTGTTGTTTTTGGTGGCGTAAAAATTAATCCCCAAATGATGCGCTTACGAAGTGGTGTTGAAATTTTGGTTGCCACGCCCGGACGATTGCTTGATCTTTATCAGCAAAATGCTATTAAATTTTATGATATTGAAGTGCTAGTGTTAGATGAGGCAGATCGAATGCTAGATATGGGCTTCATCCATGACATTAAAAAAATTCTGTCACTTCTGCCTTCTAAGCGGCAAAATCTTTTATTTTCCGCTACATTTTCACCCGAAATTCGTCAATTAGCCAAAGGCTTATTACATCAACCTGTGGAAATTAATGTCACCCCGGAAAACACTACTGCAGAAACAGTAAAACAAAAAGTCCACCTAGTGGACAAAAACCAAAAAACAGCACTCTTAAGTCATTTGATCCGTCAACAAAACTGGTATCAAGCCTTAGTTTTTACTCGCACCAAGCACGGTGCCAACAAATTGGTAAAGCTACTCAACCAGGATAATATTAGCGCGTTAGCAATTCATGGCAATAAAAGCCAGGCACAACGCACGAAAGCATTGGACAGCTTTAAACAAGGAAAAATCCAAATTTTAGTGGCAACAGACATTGCAGCTCGAGGTATCGATATAGATCATCTTCCTCAAGTAGTCAATTTTGAATTGCCTAATGTTCCAGAAGATTATGTCCACCGAATTGGTCGCACAGGTCGCGCTGGGGCTTGCGGTCAAGCTATATCACTTGTAAGCCATGATGAAATAAAGCAACTACGTGCCATTGAACGCTTCATAAAGCTTCCTCTAGAACGCGAACAAGTAGAAGATTTCAAACCAAAACCAGTATCAGCAACGCCTCTCCCCTCTGCTCAAAGAACAATGTCTACAGGTGAAAAAAACAATCCACCCTCAAGACGACGTCCTGCTAGAAAACGAAAGCATCCCAGCCTAGAAAAAAGTAACACTTAATGCTTTGGCTGGATGCCGCTAATGATCGCTTTTAAAATAACGCTAAGAGTTTCTGCTTGGCGTTATCATTCGCTTTTATTTCTGTAGAATCGCTTGAGCTAGGCTTCATGTTTTCTACATGCATCTTAAGTACAGACAGAAAATCAGCAGGAATGCCCTTGAACATCTGAAGATGGCCAGCGTAGAGTTCTAGCAGAGTACGTTGTTCTATTCTCGCAGCAATAAGGTCTGATTCAAGATGTTCATGCTCTGCTGATAACGTCTTAACTGCTTTTTCGAGCTCAGCTAAATGCACTTTTCGTCTTTCTCTAGACAATTTTGCACTTTCTCTATTCGCTATCAATCTTTTTTGTTGTTTATCCGTCAGTGGCTCGCTTCGCGTTTCATTTTTTTGTTTGCTTTCTCTTGGTTTGCGTTTTGACTCGGTTTGTGTAGCAGAAACCTTTTTTGGTGCAACATTCCTTTTTCTCTTTTCGGGCTTTTGTTTTTGCTCACTTTCTATAGATTCATCATCTTGCGCTGGTAAGTGACATGGTGTTGCAGCGGGTATACCATCTGCAAAACTGGAGATATCACTTGCAGTAGAGCCGTTTTCTTGCGAGGAAAGGCTATCAGTAAAAATCAGTTTTGGATCTATCGTTGGTTGAAGAAAGGATTGCCATGCTTGAAGATCTTCTTGAGAAATATAATCTACAAGCTCCCCTAGTGTTGGTCTTTCTAAATCTAGTCTTAATTCATCCCACAGTGATTCTTCACTTTCAGCCGGTCCAAAATTCATCATGCAAAGCCTCATCATAAATAATTTATATGTTGACTGACTCATGTTAGGGTCGTCATATTTCAATAAAATACTATCACTATGCAAAATAACTTCCGCGTATTAAAAGATAAAAGGCCTATTGCAGTCGATAACTGTCACGAAAATAAGGGGCAATATTTTGTCTAATGCTAAAAAAACCTTGCCAGCATTATTTATTGGGCATGGGAGCCCCATGAATGCAATTGCTGACAATAGCTTTACAGAAAAAATGCAAAAGCTAGGCAGAATTCTCCCTCGCCCTGAAGCCATTTTAGTGATATCTGCTCACTGGGAAACAGATAACACCTGGGTATCAGCAACCTTGCAACCCGAAACAATTCATGATTTCTACGGATTTCCCGAAGTCCTCTATAAAATACAATATCCAGCTCAAGGCAACCCAACTTTAGCACACAAACTCGAATATAATGTATTATCAGGTCAATGCTATGTAGATGATAAGCGCGGGCTAGATCACGGCGCGTGGTCAATCCTGCTCCATCTTTTTCCTCAAGCAAATATTCCTGTCATCCAATTAAGCTTAGATCGCTATAAATCGCTACAAGAACATTATGCCTTAGCACAACATCTTCGCGTTTTACGTAATCAAGGGGTACTCATCATCGGCAGTGGTAATATTGTGCATAATTTACAACTGATGCAACAATCTGAGAATGCTCAACCGCATAAATGGGCAGTTGCTTTCGATGCTTTTATTTGCGAAGCCTTAGAAAATCGTGCATTCGAACAAATTCTAGAATTTCGTCAGTATGCGCCTGAAGATTCAGCGAAGCTTTCAGTCCCGACCTTAGAACATTTTGTACCCCTTCTCTATACACTTGCGGTCAGCGATGATAACGATAAAATTACTTACCCAGTGGAGGGGTTTCAATATGCCAGCCTATCCATGCGATCAATTCAATTTGGCTAGTGAAACTTGGCATCTTTAATCTATTTTTATAAAAGCTTTAGTGATCAATTTTTAATAAAGATTTCTGGGCTATAACCCTACATCTAGCCTATTTAAAAAATGAAGCGAAATATCTATACCCCATCATTTTAAAAAAGTGCATATATCCTTCTTTGCCAAGGGATTGAGTAAGGAAATATTCACACCAATATGGATTAATTTTTCTCAAAAAAAGCTGCATTAATTAATAAAAAAGTGCTTTGATTATTTCGAAAAATTGTGTAATCTAATTTTTCAGTTAATTAGATTACAAGAGAAAAATGATGCGAAGACTATCAACAAACGAAATATGTAGTATTTCAGGTGCAGATTACACAAGCGATATTATGGCTACGGCAGGAACCTTATATGTCGCCGGCACAATAATGAGCGGAGTATCTTCAGTGACATACGCAGCAGGAGCTGCCGCAGTTGGATTAGTTGGCGCAACCAATCCAGTAGGATGGGCTCTAGGTGCTGTCACTTCTGTCCTAGCGCCTGCACTTGGACTATCTGCTCCAATTCTTATTGGCATGAAAATATCACAAGCTAATCCAGAACTTAGCACAATATTAGTCGATAAATATCATTCGTATTTTGGCTAACCATGGGATCGCAAGATCCCACCCTCTTTTAATTAAAATATTAAATTTACTTTTCTAGCCTTTAGGTGAAAATCGATATTTATCCTCCTACTGCACGTTTTCATTCACGTAAACTGATGGTATCATTCAGCCAGACATGAAAATATATTATCAGTTTCATAGCCCATGCGGTGGGCTAAATGTCACAATTTTTTTCATCATCGGGGAAAAAAATGATCGAATTTACTGCAAGCAAAGGCGAAGAAGAATTTCATTTAATCCAACAAACCCGAAACCCTCCCGTTAAGCAACAAACAAGTTATATTTGGATCCTTTCTTCACGTCATGATATATATGGTGAGCATGTTAATTGCCCTAAAAAATCACAAAATTTCACTCCCTTTGCGCTTAAAGACGCAGAAGAAACCGAAGCGTGCGATATAAATGATGACTATGAGCGAATTAAAGCAGCACTTTTAATAGGTCAGAAAGTGACTGCTCTTCGCTGTGGAAAAAAAATCAATGAGCTCTGCGTCATTGATTATGAACAGCACGCCCCCCTGATTATTTATAACGGCTGGCCCGAACAAAATGCATCATTTCGCTCAGTACTTGATAAAAATGAATTCTCATCATTAGGACTTTCCTCCTATCCTGCCTCCAAATTCATGATCTTTGATATGCCCGAAGAACAACAACACACAGGCGGACAATTTTCCAGTCTTGCCAAAATGGTGGAAACTGATCCTCAGTTAAAAAATTTAAAGAATGAAAAATCTGAAGTGACTATAGTAACTTCTGCTTATCATCTACCTAGGGTAAGAAGATTATTTGATTCAAAGTATTTTAAAAATCCTTTCAATTTACAAACAACCCAAATTTCTTTTTATGGCGTGGATAGATTATTTAATCGTCCTTGTGCACAAAGAGATCTATTGGGAGAATTGAAACGTTTGAAGGAGTACTCTGAAATTAATCATATCGGAGCTCCTATTCAAGGCGATTGGTACAATGTAAAATCGCTTCAAGCATGGACACCATTGCGAGAATCAGCAAAAGAAGTCATGGACTCAGCACCAACATCATCGGCCTCATTAAAGACAAAAAACAAACGACAAGCGATATAATGTGCCACTGCCAACATGATTAGTGTTACGTGAGCCTTCGGCAGTTGTATGTGATTTGAATTTTCTCCTCTTTTTCGTTAGAACCGGATCGATCAATGAACAAAAAAAATAAATACTACCTTGGAAATTGATTGCAAACATTCCAGTGAAATTAATGCGATTGTTACTAACTTTATGACACCGCAAAAGCAATTCGTTATTAGGCGAACTATCCGGGAATGACGGTTCTTCTGGTGTTAATGAGGCTACTGAGTTTTTCTTCGGTCGACCGAATAGATTTTTTGGCCTATTGATACTAATCTTCGATTCTTGCAGCTTAAATTGCAACCATATGCAGAAATCAATTAATCCAAGAAGTAAGCTTTGTTCTTCAATGCGGCATTGTCGTATCTTTTATTTTAATTGAGTAATAGATTCAGTTGAGAGATAAATCAGCATTGGCGCTTTCGTTAGATTGCCCTGGTTCCAAAATTGGGCTCAGTTTGCCGTAGATTCGTGCATATACTTATAATCAAATTGATACTTAATGCGTGATCTATCACTGATTTTTATGGCTTACCGAAGGTTCACAAAAGGATCAATGAAATCTTGATCCTTTTTTATCAAGAAGTTGTTACTACTCATACTTTGAGACTGTTGATAAATACGGTTTTAATCTAAATATACTCAAAATAGCTGCCCCTCAGACGATAACTGACATGTAATGAATAAAAAGTGTAGTCCTCGCAATATATGGAGTATTAAATGTCAAATACGTGGCTACCTTGGGCAATCTTTATTGTTATTGTGATTGCCTTATTAATATTCGATTTGGGGATTTTACACAAAGAGAATAGAGAAATTGGCATCAAAGAAAGTCTGTATACCAGTCTAAGTTATATTATTATAGGATTAATTTTTGGGGCTTGGATTTCGATTGATCAAGGCGCACAAAAAGGAGCAGAATACTTCACTGGTTTTGCAATTGAGAAATCTTTAGCAATAGACAATATATTCCTTATTTCTTTGATATTTACCTATTTCGCTATTCCAAAAAAGTACCAATACCGCATTTTATTCTGGGGCATCGTTGGAGTAATTGTTTTACGCGCAATTATGATTGGGTTGGGTGCTGCGTTAATTGCCAAATTTGCCTGGATCCTTTATTTTTTTGCCGTATTTTTGATTTATACTGGAATAAAAATGTTCTTTATTATTGACAACTTACCGGATATCAAATCAAATCCATTACTTCGCTTCATAAGGAAGCATTTTAACGTCACCAAAGAAATTAATGGTCCTGATTTTTTTGTCAAAGTTAATGATACTAATACAAACGTTAGTAAATGGTACCTCACCCCTCTTTTCTTAGCATTGATTTTAATCGAATGCTTGGATTTGGTGTTTGCTGTAGACAGTGTCCCAGCGATCTTTGCCATCACCACTGATACCTATATTGTTTATACAAGTAACATTTTTGCAATACTTGGATTGCGAGCTTTATATTTTGCTTTAGATGCACTCATTGTTCGCTTTAAATACCTGAAATTTGCATTGGCTATCTTATTAGTATTTATTGGCAGCAAAATATTTATTGCTGAAATGTTAGATATGGCAAAATTTCCCCCTATGATTGCTTTGGCTATTACATTCAGCATTTTGCTCTTAGGCGTACTCTATTCAATGTATAAAACGAGTAAGCAAAAAAAATAACCCCATTTCTTTTGCTTCATCACCTTGGTTGGCTTCAGGTTCTTTATCAGTGTAAGGCTCTAAAAACTAGGTAAGTTTGTGGTAACAAAATAATGCAAATATGGACGATAAACTGCACAAAAAAGTTCCCCACAAAATATCAATAATGGTGATTTTAATTGTCCAATATTGTAAGACTGCATAATTGGTACAATCATAGACAGCATAAACGACTAATCCGAACACAGCGCCTGCCAGCCACGTATAATAATAGCTTTGAGGATATTTGGGTAAGACAAAAAAGAGAATGCCACCCACAATTGCAATATATACGAGAACTGCGCTTGGCCAGTTCGGCGCCATTGTATCATTTGTTTTTCTTAGTATACCCCCCAACTCATTTTGATAAAGTTGTTTGGCTATAAAACCTAACCAAAGCATGTCAACAATAAAACAAAACACGATTGTTAATATAAAGACCTTTAAATAACGTTCCATGTTCCTACCTTCCTACTTATTTTAAAATATCTAGTTTATAAAGCTCTAACCAAGAAAAATTTGCTTTATTAAGAAGTTTGGCTCACATTTTTAGGCCTGATACCACTTAACCCACCATCAACAGCTAAAACTTGTCCTGTGATCCAATCATTTAGAGGATCAAGAAAATATTGAATTGCACGAGCGATGTCAGAAGGTTTTCCTAATTTTCCAAGTGCATGCATTCCCACAGAAACTTTTCTCGATAGCGGATTATTGATCAGATGTTGGGTCAATCTAGTTTCGATTAACCCAGGTGCCACCACATTAAAACGAAGATTATTAGGTGCATATGTCGCTGCTGCGCTACGTGCAAGACCGATTACACCAGCTTTAGCTGCTGAGATTGCTTCATGATTAGAAAAGCCAGTTATTGCTGCTGCAGATGAAATAAGTACGATAGAGCCCCCTGATTGACTCATATGTTTGCCTGCAGCTCGAATCGTAGCAAAGGAAGTTGTTAATGATGCATTTATCACGTCCTGATATTGCTGTTGAGTTGTAAGGTGGGCAGCTTTTAAAAAAAGAGAGCCGGCACAATTAACAATACCATCTAGAGAACCTAATTCATTCTTTGCCTGCAAAACGATTTGATCAACTTCTTCAAATGATGAGGCATCGAGTAAAGCATATGGTGATTGCAAGCTGCTCGCCAAAGAAGCGACTTTTTCTATACTGCGGCTGGTAAGAAATAAACGGTGGCTTGCGCTGAACAATAACTTAGCGGTTTCGCGACCAATGTCACTACTTGCAGAGATAATCAAAAAGTTTGCCATATACTTACCTTAATTATTTTACATTACCTTGGTAAGGAATAATTTATTTTAATCTTTGAAAATCGTACAATAAAATAAACGCATCTAAAAGATAATCGTAACCTATGTCACTAAAAATTGCTGTAATCGGCTCTGGCATTTCGGGGCTTACAAGCGCATACATACTTAGTCAATATCATGATGTTCATTTATTTGAAGCAAATGATACACTAGGAGGACACACACACACGGTAGCAATAAATTCAGATCATCAAGTTTCCAATATTGACTGCGGGTTTATTGTCTTCAATAAAAAAACCTATCCTAATTTCACTAAAATACTTGATAAAGAAAAAATTTTGTATGAAAAGAGTGAAATGAGCTTTAGCTTTTATGCTCCAAAAAATAATTTTTACTATAATGGACACTCGCTAACTTCACTATTTTGTGATAGCAGAAACCTATATAATCCTGCGTTCTATAGAATGCTGTATGATATCTTCAAATTTAATACGCAAAGCAAAAAAAAATTGCGTAATAAGGCCATACATCAAATTTCACTAAAAACTTACCTTGCAATGAGTAATTATAGCTCGTTGTTTATTGATTCATATCTAGTGCCTATGGTCTCAGCAATTTGGTCATGCCCCAAAAAGAAAGCACTAGAAATGCCTCTCTCCTTTTTGCTTAATTTCTATGAAAATCATGGATTATTAAATTTTATTAACCGTCCACAATGGTATGTTATTAAAAATGGTTCCTCGCAGTATATTCCAAAACTTATCTCGCGGTTTAAAAATAATATCCATTTATCTGCAAAAGTAAGAAATATTAGCCGAAAAGGTGAGCAGGTTGAAATTTTTGTTAATGGGAATCCTCTTGCTTTCGATAAGGTAATTATTGCCACTCATAGCAATGAAGCTTTAGAAATGCTTGAGCAGCCTAACGCTGCAGAAATCGCGATATTAGGAGCTATCAAGTATGAAGATAATCAAATTATTTTACACAATGACACAAAGGTAATGCCGCCTAATAAAAAAGCTTGGGCAAGCTGGAATTATTATGAAAATGCAAGTGGTGTATGCACCTTGAACTATTATGCAAATCGCTTACAAAACCTCAGCCTCGAACAAGATTTTATTGTTTCAGTTAACCTACAAGATCAAATCGACCCTGATAAGATTTTGATGAAAAAAAATTTCTCTCACCCAATTTTAAATCAAGAGGCTATTGATGCTCAGCTGCAGTTTAGTAACATCAACGGCATCAATAACACTTATTTCTGTGGTGCATACTGGGGGAATGGTTTTCATGAAGATGGCGTTCAAAGCGCTCAACGCGTTTGTGCGGAGTTACGAGCTTTTTTATGAGTGAACACAAGCTATTTGAAGGTTTTGTTAGACACCGTCGTCTGGAGCCAAAATTACATGAGTTTTGCTACCCTATATTTCAGTTTTATATTGATCTAGACAACATTAGCGAGTTAACTAGCATCTCGCCATTGCTTAGCATTGAAAAATTCAATTATATTACCTTTTACCGCAAAAATTATTTTCGCTATCCAGAAGGTGATTTAAAAAAATCTTTACTTGAATATGTAGGAATTCAAAATAATCATTGCGATTACAAAGCATATTTATTAACTAATTTGTCTTTTGCAGGATATTGCTTCAACCCTATTAGCCTTTATTTTATCTATAAAAATCAAGATTTAACTGCAATGGTAGCAGAGGTCACAAATACTCCATGGCATGATCGTCATTTATATGTTCTTGATAATCCTATAAAGTATGCCCCCCCCATGTACCAATTCAATGCTAAAAAAAAATTACATGTCTCCCCTTTCATGTCTATGAATTATAACTATGAATTTAATCTTAAATTAAATAATGAAGAAATTATTCTATATATAAGAAATTTACAAGATGGTAAAGAGACATTCAATGCTACATTAAATATGAAAAGTAAATCTTTAACCAAAAAAAATTTGCATTGCATCTTGCGGCAATACCCTTTTTTAACTCATAAAATCACTACTCTTATACATTGGCATGCCCTTAAATTATGGTTTAAGGGCATGCCTTTTCATCCGCACCCTAAAAAAAATAAATAACGGCTGACATATGATGAAAAATATTTTTAAAAATCAAGCATTAAAATTATTAAAAAATTTAGAGCATGGTAGTATTAAAATCCTAGAGGGGAAAAATGAATACTCGTTTGTAGGAAAATATTCCGCTAACAAGCAAGTGACTGTCATTGTAAATGATCCAAAAGTATACAATCAGTTAGTACTAATGGGAACTAATGGGATCTCACACAGCTATTTTCATAAGGGTTGGGAATGTAATAGTCTCAAAGATTTATTTGATATAATTCTAGAAAATAAATCACTTTTCAAAAAAATGGATCATGGTTTCGCCAAATTATATTGGATTAAAGATGCATTACTAAACTTAATCCGTCTTACAACGTTCGACTCTGCAAAAAGAAATGTTTTGCGCCATTACGATCTGAGCAATGATTTTTTTAAACAATTCCTTGATAATAAAATGATGTATTCTTGCGCCATCTTTGAAAAGCCGGATCAAACTCTTGATGAAGCTGCTGAGCTAAAGTTAAAGAAAGTATGTGAAAAACTCAAGCTGACAGAGAAAGATCATTTATTAGAAATAGGCAGCGGGTGGGGTGGGCTTGCCATCTACGCCCACCTAAACTATGGGTGCAAAGTAACTACCACTACAATATCTAATGAGCAATTCAATTACGTAGATCTACTCATTAAGGAAAAAAATCTCTCTAAATCTGTACAAGTTCTAAATAAAGATTATCGACACATAGAGGGAATTTATGACAAAATTGTTTCTGTAGAAATGATTGAAGCGGTAGGATTCAAACTATTTCGAGATTTCTTTAAACGCATGAATCAATTACTTAGGAAAGAAGGATTTTTCTTACTTCAATGCATTACAATAAATGATGATGATTACGAAAGAGCAAAATTGGAAACAGATTTTATAAAGCGATATATTTTTCCTGGTGGCTGTCTTCCTTCTGTGGCAGCTATTCAATCCATCATTAAAAAAGATACTCAATTTAAAAAGCTAGACTTTGAAGATATTGGTCATCATTACGTGAAAACTCTCTCGGAATGGCAAAAAAAATTCAATCATAATCTTAAAAATATTTTTTCCTTAGGATTTAATGAGTCTTTTGCCAGAATGTGGGAATATTACTTTTCATACTGCCAAGCTGGATTTCAAAATAAACATATAAGTAATATTCAAGTCTTATGGCAAAAAAACTGCTAAATACACATTGGATAAATCTTATTGTGCACTTAGTGGCCTATTATGTTGTTTGGGTAACCAGTATATATACTGCAGCGGCAGGATATGTTTGGGCAGGCTTTTCGGCTGCAGTCATAATTACAACCTTACAATATGCCTGGCAACAACAAATTAAACATCAAACCACCCATTTGCTTCCTTTTTTGCTTTATCTTACTATTATCGGTGCAGCCGGAGATACGCTTCTTGCATTCTTTCGCGTGATTGTTTTTTCAGCTAATCCTTTTGCATTTCCGCTTCCGCCACCATTTATGCTTGGGATATGGCTTAATTTTTCTATGCTATTTTTTGCCATTTTCGGTGAATATGCTAGAAGACCTCTTTTTCTAGCCGCTTTATCCTCAGTTGGCTTTCCTTTTGCCTATTATATAGGGACCATTAAAGGCGCAGCGACATTGATTAATGGAATTTATTCGTTGCTAGCTATTGGTCTCTTGTGGGCAGTATGCTTCCCGATCAGCATTATTCTTTTTAACCGCTTTTTTAACTTTTCAAAGGTATCAACATGACCCCGGCCGTTATTTCCTCCTTTTTATTAATGCTTGGCTTTGTGCTCTTGATTTGGATTCTATACTTTTACACTAACAACCCAAGTATAATAGATCCATGTTGGTCGATAGGCATTTTTATATGCTCCTCAAGTTACGTTATTAACTTAGAAAATTGGCACAACATCTCATTAAAAACTTGCATAGCTTGGATACTTCTTTTTCTCTGGGCAATGCGATTATCTGGATATTTATGGTTCACTCGCATTGCTAAAAATCATCATGATCCAAGATATGAAACAATTAGCAAAGACTGGAAAATCTCTAAATCACTGGGCTTTCTATTAAATTATCTCTTCCAAGGAGCATTAATGATGGCAGTTGCTTTGCCATTCATATTTATAGCAAACAGTCGTTATCACACTCTATTTATAATTGATTACTTTGCAATAATATTAATCCCCTTAGCAATAATTGGAGAAGCAGTAGCAGATTGGCAGCTTTATCAATTCAAGAAGCATTATCCCAAAATGGTTTGCAACGTTGGTTTGTGGAATTATTCTCGCCATCCAAACTATTTCTTTGAATTGATAATTTGGTTTGGTTTTTCTTTATTAGGGAGCTCTTCTCAATATGGATACCTCTCAATGCTTTCCCCCTCATTACTTCTCTGCATTTTTCTGTTTATTACCGGCCCCATTACTGAAAAGCTATCTCTAAAATCAAGAGGAGCAGCATTTGAGTACTACAGACAAACAACTTCTTTCATCATTCCATGGTTTAAAAAATCGCAGTAAATAAAATTAAGCGTGAGCCTCGGTAACTGTGTGTGATTTGAATTTCCTGATGTTTTAAGCTGATACCATTCTTATTTAGATGAACTGTCAGAGATTGGTTCTTCAGCAGGTTGCGATCCAAACGCCATTGCGACCGTGATCTTAAGCGGATATAAACATTTATCAGTTATCGAAAGGATACAGTATATCGAACACCTGATAGTATAAAAAAGTGGTATTGGAGGCCTTGTTCAGTGTTTACGTATTAAAGATCAGTTTATCGTTTACAAACATTGCATAAAGTTAATCGCTATCATTTAAATTGGCTTTATTCGTTTTTTTTACTTTCCAAGACTCAGCATAAATATCAATTTTAAAAATGTTACAGTCAGGGTATAGTTGTGAATATTTCTTGAGTGTTTCTTTTATGGGTTCAAGCTCAACATGACAGTTGCAGTCGATCTGAATTTTTAAAGCTCCAATAATATCTCGAAGAGCCATCCAATCTTCTTCTGACTTTAAATGCCTGTAGTCTATTTCAATAAACGGAACCATTTCACCATTTCTATCAAAACCCACGTTATAATTAAATAGCATTTTACATTCTCTTTGTTAATTTGTATTTACTACAATAATGACCGCTTAATATGTGACTAATGCAGTCTACATGAAAGTTTTCCCCTAAAATAATGTTATATTTGTTGCACTCAATATTTTTTATAAACTCATGTTTCTGGGATATTAATTTTAACGGTTCATGATGCTCAGTAAGTAAATATTCTGCTCTGCCTATTTCAGTATACTCAAATAAATATCCTAAATTTGATGCTTCTTGGCATAATACAGAAATCAGTTTTCCGATGTTCATATCTAACCCAAATTGCCTTGCTTGCTTAGCCGTATGTGGGAAACGTGAGAATAATGTTTCTTCATAAAGTTTAATGAGCTGCTTTTCGTTCATAATGTTATGATCAAGTATAGCTTTGAGTGTAATAGACATCTGGAAGTGTGTATTGTCAACATATTTCTTTTCTGCTAACTCTGTCAATGACCATAAACGTTTAGGTCTGCCTCTTATAGGTTTTTGATCATGGTAATCAATTAGACCATTTTTATTATGTAAATATAAATGTTGCCGAATAGCCATGGGCGTGACCCTAAACGCATCTGCCAATGACTGGGCCGTTTGGGGGCCATTTAATTTAATAAAATTCAGTATGTTGTCACTAACTTTAGTCTTGTCCATAGTAATATACTGCAGTCATCATTTATCTAGCCATTTAATTAATATAGCTTTTACTTTACTAAAGGACCAGCGATACCTATAATTAGAAATAGCTATTTAAATCTGCAAGGACGCAAGAAGCAAAGGGGATCTACCCGTGTTTCTTGATGCTGAAATACTCTCACGAGTTCAGTTTGCCTTATCTGTAGGGTTTCACATCCTTTTTCCAACCCTTAACTTGGGTTTGGCTTTATTTTTAACCTTTGTTGAATTCTGCTATTTAAGAACAAGATCTCAAGTCTATTTGAATATCGCTAAATATTGGATCAAAATATTCGCACTCACATTTGGAATGGGTGTTGTATCAGGCATAGTCCTTTCCTATCAACTAGGTACTAACTTCTCAGGATTTACCCAGAAAGTTGGTCCAGTTCTTGGACCTCTGTTCGCCTATGAAGTACTAACCGCCTTTTTCTTAGAGGCAGGATTTTTAGGCATCATGTTATTCGGTTGGAATAAAGTTTCACCTCGAGTGCATTTTTTCTCCACCTTTTTAGTATGGGTTGGCACAACAATTTCTGCATTTTGGATCATGTCCGCAAATTCCTGGATGCAAACTCCTGCAGGCTTCACGGTTCACGATGGTATTTATCATATAGATTCATGGTGGTCCGTAATCTTTAATCCTTCGTTTTTAACTCGATATACCCATATGCTTCTCGCAGCATACCTAACAACAGCATTTGTGCTATTAGGTATCTCTGCGTGGCACATTTTGAAAAACATACACTTTGAGGAGGCGAAGAAAACGTTTCAAATCGCTTTGTTCGCAGCCTGCTTGGTTGCTCCCTTACAAATCGTGATGGGCGATTTAGTAGGGTTAGTAATTTATAAACATCAACCATTAAAAACCGCTGCAATGGAAGGTCTATGGGAAACTCAAAAGGGTGCCCCTTTAGTTTTATTTGGCATACCGGATAAGGACAATCAAAAAAATCATTATCAAATCGCTATTCCGGGTATAGCTAGTTTAATTAACACACATTCCTTAGATGGTGAAATGATTGGTCTAAAAAGTGTACCTAAATCAGAGCAATCGATAGTCAGCGTTGTATTCTATAGTTTTAGAGTCATGGTAGGTATTGGTTTATTACTTTTGTCTCTTTCGTTTATAGGTTTATTATTTCTAAAGCGGAAAACATTATTTATTCACAAATGGTATTTAAGAACGCTTGTATATTGTGCTCCCTTAGGTTTTGTAGCTACCATAGCAGGTTGGTTTGTTGCTGAAACGGGCAGGCAACCTTGGGTGGTCTATGGTTTAATTCTAACCAAAGAATCCATATCGGCTGTTGATCCTGAACAAGTATTGTTTTCTCTAGGTCTTTTCATTCTGGCTTATGTAATTACCTTTAGTGCCTATTTGTACTATTTGTTTAAGCTTATTAAAATTGGACCGGATCGAGCTGCTGAGGATATCCATACGCCCAATTATACTTACCTTACCACTGATCTTGTGAAAGAAATGCCAAGACCAGCAGGGTTTAAGGAGTAATATGATAGAACACCTTCCTCTTATTTGGGCTGGAATTATCAGTTTTGTCATTTTATGTTATACGGTCCTTGATGGTTTCGATTTAGGGGTTGGTATTAACTTCATTTTATTTCATGATGAAGCTGATCGTGATATTATGATGAATTCAATCGCACCAGTTTGGGATGGCAACGAAACTTGGATGATTTTAGGGGCTGCATGCTTATATGCCGCTTTTCCACAGGCATTTTCTACTATTTTACCCTACCTTTATATGCCTCTAAGTATGATGGTGTTTTTCCTGATATTTAGGGGTGTTTGCTTTGAATTCAGGTTCAAGGATGAAAACCATAAAAGATTTTGGAGTATTTGCTTTTCAAGTTCATCTTTTGCTATTGCTTTTTTGCAAGGATACATTCTTGGTAACGTGCTAATTGGCGTTAATGGACAAGGCCAGCATTTATCTTTGCTATCATTCATTGCCGGTTTAGGCGTTATTGTAGGTTATAGTTTACTGGGTCTAACTTGGTTAATCAGGAAAACGGTTGATAAACAGCAAGATACTGCCTTCAAATATGCCAGAGTCAATGCATTTTTACTAGCGGGGATTTTTGCGATAATTAGTTTAATATCACCATTAAGCAGCGAACATATTTACAATCGTTGGTTTAGTTTTCCTGAAGTTTATTATCTTGTATTATTGCCGTTGATCAGCTGCATAATATTTTTACTCCTAATAAAGTTTATCAACCAGCGTAATGAAAAACAGCCGTTTAGAATGACTATTTTACTTTTTTTATTGGGGTACATAGGCCAATGCTATAGTATTTGGCCTTATATTGTTCCCTACCAAATTACATTTTATCAGGCTGCATCTCCTGCTGCATCATTAATATTTATGCTCATTGGGATAGCATTATTGCTTCCTATTTTGATCGGTTACACGCTATATACCTACTATACTTTTAAAGGTAAAACCCATGAGGAACATTATCACTAATCCCAAATTGAAATCCTATGTTTGGGCTATAATCTTATTCATGCTCGGTTTAACCGGATTTTTGTGTTTAGGCTTTATGGTAAGATTTTTAATGTCTTTATTATATCCTACTTAAAGGAGAGCATCACAATGAGACTGACTTCAGTAAAACCAAATAGAATTGGTCTTATACATTCAAAATCTGACATGATAGGTTAGACAATTCAGGCATAAGGGTTTGTAGCATTGCTGCATCATTAAACATAAAAGTCGGTTTATTGGGCTCGTAATGTGATTTGAGCGTATCTGAGACTTTTCTCTGTAGGTACACATCGATCTTGCTACCCCAAATAAACTGGATTTGTTGTTTGCTGATCATACCTGATCTAAACATCATGCTACGTTGCATCGATAATGGTTAATTCAATCCCGACTTCACTTTCTTATATAGTTTTATTATCAACTCATATTATTAATTGAAAGTATTCAGCGTTTTGAAGGATTAGAGATAGAGGCATTCTTTCTTTGCTCAAGGGTTGTTTTCACTAGGGAATTAAGTTCAGTCAGTGAGAATTTCGCAAATCCGGGATAATGTCCAATAAGAGCCTTTTTCTTTTGTTCTAGCGTGGCATGTAGATCTCGCTTTGTTGGTTCATTTCTAATATCCTTTTGCGTCTGAACGAGCAATGTATAAAGAATGATGGATTGCCTGTAACTCAAATTTACATATTCTTTGGGATCCTTATCAATAAGCGTTTCAATAGCTTCATTAGGAAATTCTTTATTAACCGCTTCCTTAAGTTCTTGCCCCGTTTCTGCTTTTCCTTGTTTATGCGACAAAGTACTACTAAATCTTAACTCATGGCGTTGTTCATGTTGTTTATGTTCAACTTTTGGTGATAAAGATTGTGATAGAGGTAGTTTGCTCGAAACCACCACTTTAGAAGGTAATCCGTTTTGATATTTTTCTTCAAATTGGCGTCTTGAATCAGGGGCGCCCAGCTTTTGGCTTAACTCGGCAACGGGTACATTGATCATCCCCATAAAGACAGGGCTATCAATTTCCATTGCGTTCAAGGCATTAGAGAATGCCTCTATATTTTGCTCATTTGAATCGGCACCAAAGTCAATGGTTAAAGTATTTTCACTAGGATCAAAATAACATTCTACATTTGACATTTCTTTAAATAGAGTCGTATATTCGTCTGCAATCTTTGCATTGTCCTGTTTTTTTTCTTGCTCAGCCTTTATTTTTAGTGTTTTTGCTTCTTCCTCTTGCTTTTTTTGCTCTCTTTCTTTCTCTAGTTCTTGTAATGCCCTTATTTGTACTTCACGTCTTTGTTCTAATGAAATCATCGGGTTTTTATCTTGTGTTAAGGCTAACTTCTCTTTTTTAAATCTATTTTCAAGCTTAATACTGAAATTTCTGATATTTCTAGTTACAAACAAATCATCCTCACTAAACTTAAGTGTAAGATTAGTCTTGTTTCCACTTTCGTTTATGATGAATTCCCCCTTAATACCTAGGGAGGTTAAGGCTTGTCTTAATGCACTATATTCAATGTAGCTGTCCATATTACCTAGCACATCTTTAAATTCCATACTGATCTGCATTTGATTTAATCCATTTAGATCCCCTCTTGAAACAGAGATATTTGCCTGCATGTCCTCCCATTCATGTCCTTTGAATGTATTAACAAAACTCTTTAATAGCGCTTCTTCTTTAAAATAGTCCCGTGTTGCTGAAAATTTTACAGAAATTTCATAACGTCCTTCTTCTTGTGTTACCCGTACATTTTCGTTTCCTAGTTTCTCTGTAAGATTTTTGGCTAGCGTTTCTGATTGCTTGGCATCTGATAAAATGCACACCAAGGAGTCCTTGTTGGCTAGATAATTCCAATTGGTAGATTCTTTACTTTCGTTTTTTAAGGCTTGGATCATTTCTTCTTTTAATCTGCTGATCTCACTTATCAATTGCAGCGTCATGCCATCCTGAGGCATTTTTTCAAGCTGCTCTCCCAGGGCAAATACCACTTCATGGATCAGTGGTCTTTCATCAGGGTTTTCTTGCATCATTTTTGCAATTAAATCATCCATCTTAGGCCCTGAGATCTTGAGATCTTTTTTAAACATTACGCCTAATGAATAAATATCTACAGGTTTACCATAGTTTACGCGAAGCCCAAGCAGAAACTTGCCTGTCGTCATTTCTACAGCTCGATAATCTGGCGTGGAAGCAATCTCAAAGGGTTGTTCTTTTTTTCCTTTTTCAATAATTTTAGAAACATCAAAATCTATTGCTTTTACAAAAATATCGTGTGGATTTTCAGGGTTAAATAAGACCATAAAATTTTCAGGCTTAACATCTGCATGCACAACCCTTGTATCATGCAGCGCCAGCACTTCTTGACTGCATTTAATCGCAATAATAAGTTTTTGCTGCTCAGTTAATGTTCTTGCATCTATTTCTTCTCTTAATTCTTTTCCTTCACGTAATTTCATTACGGTATATAATTTTTCTTCTGTTACATTCCCTTTGTATTCTTTGGGTTGCGCTAAATTACGTACGGCTCTGCCATAAATTGACGCTGTTCGATGCATCACTTCCACTGCAAGTGGTTCATCTCCTATTTGACTTTCACCTTTGCCCTCAATTTTAATTGCTACTTTCTTTACTTTTTTATTGAGTGTTCGCGTTTGAGCCACTTTAACTACCGATGTTTTGGTTTCTCCCAAATGTTTGACAGCTTGTTTATTGGACATTGCATAAATTCTGCCGTTAATTTTAATAAAAGAATAGTCTGCATTATCATCTTTACGAGAAATTTTAGTCCCATCTTTTTTATCTCTGAGCTCAATCTCCGCTCGATCCCAATCTTTTTCTGGGATATCAGGCCAATCCTTCAGATTAGTGTAAACGGGACCTTGTAAAGACATATCACCTCACGAAAATAAATGGTATTTATTTTTAGGACTTCATTGCTCTTTAAAGGTTCAATAGTACACAAATCGTGAGCTATCTCTTATTTATGTACTAAGCCACTACCACCACTGACTATATAGCAATCACCTGTGCTGTTTGGCTATATCACCTTTTTTTTGGACTAATTTATAATTAAGTTTGTGCTTTTATTTCTGATAAAATATCGAGGTGATGTATGACCTCAGGTGGCCCACCGGAAAAAGATAAGGAACAAGATGTCGTTAATGCTAATAATAAGCCAACAACGATTACCCCTTCTCTTGCTCAACCAAATGTAGAGCAATCTTTGAGTGCGACGCTATCAGCAACGGGTATGGGTCCTTCTATAGGCGCTGATAATAAAGGACAAACTCCTATGGAGGCCGTGCATTCTTTGCCTGCTGCAGCAAATGGGGGGTTGGTATCTGCTCCACCAACCTCAGCAGAATTACAAGCGCTTGCGAAAAAGAACTTTGCTACCATTACTGCATCCCAATTACCACTGGGACAAGGTAATTTTAAAAGAGTCTATCGTTTGACAGATAAAGTTGCTATTGCTAGTTCAATTCACAAAACAGATAGCGCACAAAAACCATTTGAAGAAGAATGTGTCCGATTGAAGACCTTAACGGCGATGGGATTACCGGCTCTACCTGTCTATAGTGATGTTTTTGATATTGATGGACGACCCGCTTTTCTAGTAGAAGCCATTCCTGATCACACCTTTATTGATGGAAAAGATCCTAAAACAAACATCAGTACCGTTTTACCATCTATGTTGTTGAACGTTAAAATTCCTGCTACCGAAGCGTGGTTTCGCTATAAAGATAAAATCATTAGCGAAGTAAAGCAAAAACTCAGCGATCCTAAAGCGTTGAGCGATGCACAAAAAAAAGCTGGCATTTTATTACAGCAATTAGATGCCATTGTTAAAACACTTGAAGCAAATAATGCCATTATTGTTGATTTACAATTAGTGGTCGACCCAAGTGGCAAAATAACCATAATCGATCCTCTCGATATTGTTAGACAGGGAAAGCAATTGGGCGAATTTACAACGCTTGATGGAAAACCTATTGAGAAGAATGATAGTTTTACGCAATCTCTCAACAATACCTATGGAATGCTTAAAGACATGAGAGCATTTTGTCGTAATATTATGGCTTCTCAGGAACCCCAAAAACAATTGAGTTCCCTCTTAAACATTGGTGCTTCTGCTCAAATGCACGATCCTGAATTTACACCACTTGGCGCTAAAAGTTCTCTGGGATCACTCCACAATAGACCTAATCCCTTATCGAGTCATGATTCTAAAGCGGCAACAGTCACCCATGATAATCTTAGTGCGACGGCGGTTGGTCCAAGACGCCCTTTGGGACTTGGTCTTGGCATTGGGCGTAGTAAGCCCATCACACCACCTGCTCCCCAATCAGGAACGTGGAAAAAACCCGGATTAAGCTCCAGAGCCATGGTATTTTCAAAAATGCCCGATGCCATTCCTTTACACCCGACAGGAACAGATGCAGATAAAAACCCCACAGCAAATCAATCTGCAAGTGCAAAGCAAGAAATCGATAAAACTGAGACAACAAAAGACACCGTGGAGCATTCAGGCGCAGCCGCAAAAGATAAAAATACTGTAGAAAATACACCTAGCACCCCTCCTTCAGATCCCCCTAGAAGGCCCAGTAGCCCTTCTCAACATTAAGTCGCTAATGTTTAATAGCAGATCAAAAGTTATTCTTGACACTCAAGAATAGGTCTTTAAAATAATCATTTAATCAATGATTTGCAGCGAAGAAATATAATGGCAATCCCAGGACCCATTTCCATCAATGAAGAGGATGAAGTCTATCATTCTATTGCAGCAAATTATCCTCTTGAATTATACGAAAATATTGTTCTATCATCATTTGAAGAGCCTCATACGGAATATTCTATTTTACCCAAAGATGATCCTATTGGAACATTCTCTAATATTTCTCTTCCTCAGTTATCTTCTGTAAGCGAAATGGTTGATGTAGCTCCAGAACCTACATCACAAATGGTAAGAAATGAGTTCCCTAAAGATCCTATTCAAATGCATATCGATCAATTGCAGCGTGAAATGCAAACTTTGATCACGACCAGGGAAAGAATATTGCATCTATATGCCACCCAACCTATTTCACAGCCAATTGTCGGAGATGATAAATGGCTTCTCATTCTTTCTCTTCAAATTGAGGACAAGCAAAACAAGATAAACTTATTAGAAAAGGAGCGGGAAATTGCTCATATTCAGACAATGTTAGAATTGCAAAAACAGAAATACCATCGTCTCGATGAATATGTAGGCGATATGCTTCTTAATCATTATATTGAAAACCGAGAATACCTGGATGCGATTAAGGACAGAGATTGCATTATTTCCTCTTTAAAAGTGGAAAATAGCCTTTATCGAGAAAGGTTGCAATCATTACTGCCCCCCCCTCATCGTTCAAACACTCCCCCTCCCATTATCTCTCAATACAGACAATTCCAACTAGATTCAGCCCTCCCTCCTCTTCCAACAACCAATACTTCAACTAGCATATTACCCAATGACGCTCCACAGCAGCGGATGAAAAATCGTTAACAAATAAGTGTATATGCTCCTAAAGATTTACAGATATGATGTTTGGTCGCATCTTTAAATCTACTGGGTCATTCCCTCATAGCATTATTATCTTAGATTGCTATAATGAGCTGTTTTCTGGCCATAATCTTATTTGAAGTTGAGATAAACGATGTTAATGGAAAAAGTTGTATTGGGGATCACCTTAGCCGCTCCTATCGGGCCGGTCTCCTTAGAAATGATAAAACGTGGACTCAGCAGAGGATTCTTGAGTGCTTTTGTTATTCGCTTGGGTGGCGTAATAGGTAACGCGCTTTGTCTAATTGCGGCCTATTTTGGCTTAGGCTTGATTATGAATTCTGATCTCACGATGGCGATATGTAGCCTAGGAGGCTCAATAGTATTGCTTTATTTGGGTATAAAATCTCTTTTAGACAAAAGAATACATCATTTCTCTGCTGATCAAGATGCTTCTTGCTTCAGCATTACTAACGGTCTTATGACAGGCTTTATTCTCTCTATTTCAAGTCCGATTGGCATCGTATTTTGGTTAAGCATCTTTGCTGCTTCACTTGATCAAACGCAAAGTACCCATTGGTTAGGATTACTTCAGAATTTTACCATTATTGCTGGAGTGCTAATCTGGGGTCTCTTTCTAAGCGGTTTATTAGAAATGGGGAAGCGCTTTTTTAACCAAAAACTCATTAATGTTATCACCACTATTGCAGGGTTGATGCTAATTGGCTTTGGCTTAAAATTTGGCTATAAAGCTATATCACTTTTGGCTTAAACTCTTTCATGGCGGGTTCACCCCGCCATTACCCTCTCCATCATTACTTCATCTTTTTCTTCTTCGCTATAGCTGTCTGATGATTTACTACTTTAGCGCTATTTTCTGGTGTTTGTAGAGCATTAAATTGAGTTAACACTGTTACATTTTGGGATCCATCAAAAACATTATCTATGTTTTTATTTGATTCGGTATTGAACTTAGCAATAACTGACTTCATATCGGTTTGCCATTGATGTGTCCGTTTCTTTCTTGAAGTTTCATGGTTATATTTCTTTGCTACTGTTAGTGGTTTATTTACTGTATTTGCATTTGATGTTAGAGGTATCGTATTCATTTGCATTACTGTTTCATGCACTTTGAAGAGTGCTTGATTTATTGTCGGGCAATAATCTTTAGTCTTATTTTGTACTTTTATCTCATCGCGTGATTGCGATTGGGTTAGTACTTGTGCTTGCAATCCTTCTGGTTGTGCTATGATTGCGTGAAGTACTTTTGGTTGCACTATTTCTGCTTGAGCAATTGTTGCTTGTGTCTCAGATCGCAATGCATGGTTCTTAATTTTTAATCTGAGTATATCAACCTCAAGATCAAGAATTCTTATTTTTCTGCGTAATCGATAAATCTGTTGCCAAATAGCATTCTTACTTTTAGGCAGTTCTGATCCTTCTTTAATTTTTCCTTGTTTTAATTTATCGGATAATTGTTCTTCATGTAATAATTTTTGTCTCATTTGGTTGAGCAGTTCTTCTTGCTTCAAAAGCTCATCGTGTGTCGATAAAATATTTTCTGCATCAACGATTTGCTCATATGGCATCTTTTCTGTTAAAAGAGAAATGTGATCTAATTTTAACTGAGTTAAAAAAAGATGCTTTTGAGTATAGCTTTGTTCTGCTTTGAGATTACAGACATGATCTCTGCATCGTCTATAAGCATTTTTGTTGTTTTGTCTATTTTTTTTCAATGCAGATTTTTGCATTTCGGCTTTGCTAATTATTTCTTGATTTTTCTCTAATGAAATTTGAAGAGCTTTTTTTAATACTTCTAATTCGTCTTTGGAATTTATTTCTATATTTAATAATGGCTCGGCTTCACATGATTTAGAAGCAAGGTTATTCGAAGTTAAAATATTTCCTTCATCAACATACCAAGAATTATTTAAAGCGAACTCTTCATCAAAAAGCTCAGGGAAAAATGTTTTATCATCCCAATCATTATCAGTATAGAAATGGGATTGCTCATATCCTAAATCTAATTCAGGAACCAATGGTTCAATTTCCTCAAACGTTGATTCTGCAGTATTTAAAAACTCATCAAAACTAGGCATTTCCTATCATCCTAGGTTAACAAATAAAAAAACGACAATCTTACAGGAAAAAAAAATAAATGATAGAGCAGTTAAAACAACGTATTACTTTGCAGTTATCGGTGATAGGTTAAGTAGGTGAGTTGTTAAACTTTTTTGTGTGAATTGCAATGTATTTTCGCATAAATAGATGCTCACTCATGAGATCCTCATGGCATGTGATGTTTATAACGGCAAAAAAGTAATAAATGAGGATTTAATTTGATTCTCTTCTCAATTTATTCGCTTTAATGGTAAAATTTTTCCATTTATACATACAGCGGTGCCCATGAAAGACGGAACACTTTCTTTACTTCACACTAATCATCAGCATGATATCCTTGTGCTCATTGAAGCAGCAAAAAAAATTGCACCTGGTGATATCGAAGCAGCAAAAGAATTACAAAGTAAAAACCTATCACTTTTTCGCACTCATTCGTTCACTGAAAGCTTGACAAGTGAGATTATTCGTTACTTATCTGAAGATTACAAATCTTGTCTACCCTTTCTCGCAGATGATAAAAGCGTATATTTAAAAAAAGATGAAATAGAGAACGCACAAAAAAATATTAATCTTATTTATTTCATTTTATATTTCATCATTCCAATACTTGATATCGATTTAGGAGATTTTCCTGATATTCTCATCTATAACCTCTGGCAAATCACCTACGATAGTTATCTTAATTGTTGTAATGCCTGTTTTGAAAATCAAATACCTATACAGCATAACGCTTATGTTTTAAATAATGCCTTTTCACTAAAGGACTTACTAGAAAAAATTCGGTCTAAATATGAAGATTTAATGACGCGTATACTTGGCAGAGGTCCTCGGCCTTCTCCAAAGTTTACGGTTCAAATTCAAGAAAATCTTTGGCATGCATTCCACACAGTGTTTTTGTTTAATAAACACGCCATCATACTTTATCAAGTATTGGGTGAGCGGGGAAGAATGCAAATTACATTCGATAAAGCGAAAAAACATCTAACTACTCTAAAAAAACGCACCCCTAGCATCGCAAAATTTACACAAAAATCTGAGAACGATTATAAAGAAGATTTAGACGCTTTCAATGAATCTATGGATTCTTTAGCATATATCAAGAAACAGTTCTCAACCATTAAAGGACAATTTCGATATACCATCTATGAAAAAATAGTAAGTTTTGAAAAAAACTTTAGTCATTCTCTTGCAGTATTAAGTCATGCCTCTCAACCAGCAAAACTCTCTTTGGATAATAAAAGATCAAAGGCAGATAAATTATTTTTGAAAGAACTTCGAAGCGCCTGCAAAATCCCTTCTACACTGATGCCTTTTCATGATGATACTCCAATTGAATCTCAAAGAAATATTATCAATCAACTTCAGTATGCATTAGATCTTATACTAAAAATATCTTCCCGAGCGCATAGTGTCTATACCGTTAGCATGCGTGAAACAGCTTGTCAATTATGTTTTGCTTGGCAGGAATTTTTTGCCAAAGGAGAGCTTGCCTTTCTTCTCAAGTTAGGAATTGAAAAATTAGATACTTGCAGACTAAAGCTCGATCAGTCCACTGATAAGCCTACTAGAGACGCACCGGCAACAGCTTCTTCGCAGCTTGTTTCTATCGATGATATTGCGGGTACTTCTCTTGTCAAAAGTTTTGAAAAACTTTCCCTTCTACCCGTTTCTACTGAAGATACTCCCAATACCACGCTTGCACAAAGTCTAAAAGCACTCTCTCTTCAACGCAAGAGCAACATTAAAATTTTTTCTGTTTCAGAGCAGCAAGGATTAACCATTCTTACCTATTATGGTATTGTCAGCAAAATTTTTACCTTAGCTGAAAGACTTGAGCCAGAACAAGAAACTTTTGAAACTCGTGCCTTCATACATGAAAACAAAGAAAATTTAAATACAAATATCTACCTTAGAAACATGGTTGAATATTTGTTATCCCAATTCCAAACGAACTATTCTTACACTTGGACAGATCCCAGTGCAAACGAAAGTGCTGACAATCTTACTAATTTTGAAACACATCGACAAGAATACGAAACATTAAAAAAGAGAATCAATATCATTCATTTTGTTCTTTTTCAAATAATTAATGATGAACATGATTTTATCGGAAATCTACGTGAGCAACTTTTACTTATTTTGTGGAAAGATGCTCGTCTTTATTTTTTCAAGTTATATCAATTATATACATTAAATCAAGTTCCCATTGGTCATAATCATGCAATTAAAGATGCTCTCACATCGTGTCAACATTTATTATCAACGCTTTTTCCTCAGATGCAATCTCTTTTACAACCAATATTAGATAATGAAGAAAATGAATTTGATGAAGAATTCGTACAAGAACTCAAGGCAGAAGTTTGGGCTTCTTATCTTTGGATCCTTGAGCTAAATATTTACTTCACCGTCCTTTACACTTTATATGAAGAAAATGATAAAGTTCAACAACAAAAAAAGTCTTTTTCTTTGATGCTAGAATATGTCGAAAAAAACTTTGAAAGGCTTATGTATATTTCTAATGCAGATAGAGAACGTGCAGAAAAAAAATTAAAAAAAACAAAAAAAACCTTTCATGCTCTGCAAGAAAAAACCGTACCAGAAGGCACTATCAATTTATGCAAAATCTATTCTTCTTTAGCCAGATTTGAAGCCTGTTATAAAAAATGTCTGTTGCAACTTTATTCAAATAGTATTCAAACCGAGGTCATTTCTGTTAACGAAGCTTTAAAACAATTACTTTTTCTCTTAAATGAATTTAATGCACTAAAGGATGAAACTGTTGCGCTAGAAAAAAATCGTAAAGATACAGCGCATATTATGAAACTGTTAGATTCCACTTATAAACTTCTCTTAAAGTTAGATTCGTGCCAAAATAACAGCTATGCCTTAATGCTTTTGCCCATTGCAGAAACACTACTTCAATCTTGGGCTAAATTCTTTACCAGCCTTACACCGCATCGGCTCTTTACAAAACTGGCAGTAGAGAAGTTTAATCATTTACGCGATCTTAGCGCTCATAGCCAGCAGGCTATACCACATCGTGGCTCTATTGAGGAAATTTACAGTTCAGCTTGTGAGATAGAGATTGATCAAAAAGAACAAGCGAATGCACTCATCAAAAAATATGCTGATACGCTACGTTCATCTATGAAAAATCAATTCGTGCCAGAGTTTATTTTATATTTACATACCAAAACCAGTCTCGGCTTAACGACTGATCCCAAACGAAAACCTACAACGCTAGTTGAGAATGATATTGATCTAAAGCTTAAGAAATTACTTTTATTGCAAAAAAGAATTCAAGCAGTTTATTTTGTCTTGTATCAAGTGATGGATACGCATTGTAAAGAGCTAGAAGACTGTCGGCATGAGCTATTACATTTTTTATGGCTAGACACCTTTCATGCCTCTGCAATCACTTATGATTTGTATAAAAAAAATGGTTTTCCTCTAGGGCAAAATCATCTCTTGATCAATCGTTTATTTGTTTTTAAACGCATCCTTGATCAATTACAAATTGAATACCAACCATTGATACGAGCTTTATTAGAAGATAAAAAGAGCGATATAAAGACAGCTTTTCAAGTTTCAGTGGAAAAAGATTTTTGGACAGCACTGCAATCATTTTTCATTATAAATATTCAATTCTCTTACTTTCTTGGCGTTCATGATACTGCCTCAAATCAACATACTCAACTCATTGACGCAGCAGTTTCTGAACACAAATATATTAGTCTACATTTCAAAAAAATTGCACGTATTGCAAACATCAATAAACACGAGATCCGAAAAGAACTAAAAATATTTCAAGACTCCATTAAAACGGCCCGTGAACAAGTTCCTGCTCAGACAGCTGGCAGTGAACTTTACCATATGACTCATTCATTTAAAGTTGAACTAGAGATCAAATTAACAGCACTTAAACAAAATTTGCAAAAAAATCCAACTTGTAATTCATCATCTGCTGCAACTCCATTGAAACAACTGATAGAAGAACAAATCTCCAATCTTGAATCACTTTCAAGTGCGACATTACCAGTACCAGTAGATGACCTTAATATTTCTTTAAAACTAAAACAATCTTTAACCTTAGTCTCGCGACTTGATACCTATCAAAACAGTTCTCAAATTAAAGACAATTTAATGGCTGGTATGCGATTATGCTGCGGCTGGAGACAATATTTCAATACATCGACTGCCTGTATTTTTACAAAATTAACCATTGAAGCGCTTGATGAATTGATTACAACCATCCGATTAACATACCGTGATATCAATGCACTAATGCCTACATCAAACGAAAGCAACAGCACTTTATTAAAGCCGAAATCTAACCCTAAGTTGGTATCAGTTTCTGCTTTAAACCCTACACAACAGAAAAAACTGATCCCTTCTCTTTTACCTCAAATGAAAGCTACAGCACCAATGGATCATACGATTGAGGCACCGAAATCAAAACCACCGCCAAAACAACCTCCAGTTAGGAACCAACATAAACATCATTCAAAGTCTGTACCGACAACAAAACCTATCATATCTGTCACACCAGCATCAGCTGTATCTGTTACGCCAACGCCTGCCTCTTCTGTTGTACCAATGCCTATACTTTCCGCTACGCCAGCAACACCTTCTGCTACGCCAGCCACACCTTCTGCTACGCTAGCAACACCCTCTGCTACGCCAGCTACGATTAAGTCTGAAATAAATACCATGCAAGCTAATGCACAGGCAGAACCCGCAACAGCTTCAAAAGCTTCCAACCGACGACCAAAGAAAAGAAAGCATCAATTAACTACTAAAAAACAAAAACCATCTCAAGCACAAATATGGGCTAGCTCAACGACAATCAAGCAAACAGTGCGTGAAAAGCAAAAAAATAAAAAGGAAGAAGACAAACGTAAAAAACAAGCAGAACGTGAAGAAAAGAAAAATAAGAAAGAAGAAGATAAGCGTAAAAAGCAAGAAGCGAAAGAAGCTAAGAAAGCGCTCGAATCTAAACAAATGAAAGAGAAGTTAGAAGCGCAACAGGCCCTTGAAGCGCAACAGGCCCTTGAAGCCCAACAGGCCCTTGAAGCGCAACAGGCCCTTGAAGCGCAACAGGCCCTTGAAGCGCAACAGGCCCTTGAAGCGCAACAGGCCCTTGAAGCGCAACAGGCCCTTGAAGCGCAGGCCTTTGAAGCCCAACAGGCCCTTCAAGCCCAACAGGCCCTTGAAGCCCAACAGGCCCTTGAAGCGCAAAAAGCCCTTGAAACCCAAAGATTCTGGGAGGAACAAAGGGCTCGGGAGGAACAAAGGTACTGGGAAGAACAAAGAATTAGAGAAGAACAACAGATCTGGGAAGCTCAAAAGAAACTCGAAACCCAAAGATTATGTCGTGGAGAAGTTGCAGATAAGATAGCTCAAGAATTGCCTATCCTTATGCCTTCCTCTCATTCAACTCATGCTTGGGAAATTCCTTGGCAAACAGGGATCTTCCTTTCTTTTCCTGAAAATGAAGCATGGAAAGCGCAACAAGTGAAAGAGTGGATCGCATATCTATACACAGCAATAGAAGCAAAAGGGTATGCTTTCAACATAAAAGGAGGGTTTGTTTTAGATGTATATTTAGGCCTCATGCCTAATGATGCAGATGGTGTATGCAATTGTCCGGAAAAGGAATTATTAGAAATAGGAAAAGGTTATCTGCAAAAAACAAAACGTCAGGACACCTATAAAATTGGAAATTACATCCAAATTACCTATATCAATACATCTAATGAAAAACTGTTACCCACAGCAATTTCAGTCTCTCATAACGATCTTAAAATTAATGGACTAGGAATAAATAGATATTTCCAGATCTTAGATCCGAATGGCTTTTTAAAATATATACGACAAAATCAACTCATTATGATGGGCAATCCAGAAGAAACTTTTTCAAATGATGCAGTCAGAATATTACGTGCAATTAGAATTAGCTCTAAAACTGGGAAATTTATTTCAAGTCATGATGCACTCAGTATAAAAAAATTCGCGCCGCTTCTCACCGCTCCCCAAAGTGGACTTCCTTTTGGGGTATATTTAACCCAATTCCAGGCCTTGTTTTTAAGAGGTCAAGCATGCTTGAATTTCTTTAAGTTGTATCGTCTAGGCGTACTACCGCATTTATTGCCATCCTTTGTACCTACTGGGTCCTCAGATCTTTATGTTCCTAAAACGATCCGAAATTTCTGGAAAAAGGAGCTTGAAAAAATAGATGAGTGCGAACCCACAACTAGAAGATTTTCCTATACATCGTATCATCCTATGGGTCTATTATTACTATTAGCCGTGTTTCCTCAAGGAAAAAAATGGATACAACCACAGCAATCGACTATTTTAAAAGCAATTAATGAGTTTGGAGAAAAATATCCTGATCCCACTTGTGACATTAAACGCCTGCAAAACAGTCTTTTTTCCATTTTGAATACTTATGCTCTTCAGTTTTTCGATTATTACACTGCTTTAAAGAAAAATGCTACAAAACAAAGATTAGCTACTTCACCTTCACAGAAACCCTGTACGCAACAATATCCTGTCCTAGGCCCCCCTCCATCAAATGGCATGCAAACAGTTTATCTTGGTTACCCTATACCAACCTTGCGTCAGCCATCTTTATGCGCCGACAATGCCATATTATTACAAGAAGGCAGTGCATCAGATAGTGTTTCAGACACAGCTTTGCCGGCGCGCGGGTTTTACATTGCCTACCCTCAACATCAACAAAATTGCACCGCTTCTACACAGAATAATGATACGTCTCAAAAGCAAAATAGCTCAATCAAAGCAAAAAAAGGAAATGAAATGAGCAGTCGGCGCAACAATTAACTCTATAGTTGTTTTTCCAGATGGGACTCGATAAGGGAAAGCATTGGCGTGCTAATATGATTCTTTTTAGCAATCTTTAGCACGTTATCAATGATATATTCTTTTTCAATTTCCTTACCCTGCACAAAATCATCATACATGCTTGGGAAATAGGGTTCACCTTGTTTGGTTGCTTCAAGCATTTTGTGGATATAATCCTGTGAGATAACAACCCCTTCAGATTTTGCAATATCTGTAATTTCGTTAATTAAATTCATCACAATCGAAGCATAAGGTTGCACGCAAGCCAATATGGTCACGTCTTGATTATAAATGACAGAAAGCGAAGAAAATGGAACATTCCATACTAATTTTTGCCATCGTATTTCTTTAAAATTGTCAACCTCTTTAACTGGCAGCGAAATAGGAATTTTAGAAAATGCATTCTTAATGACTTCACAAAATGCTTTGTGTTCCATTTTGTACGGCGCTATACGAATTTCACCTTTCGAAGAAATATTTACTAAAGTTGGACTAACACGTTTAGCGCCTATAATTGAAACACCACAAATAATAGGACATTGATGCGTAAATTGTGAAATCCATTCTTCATTTCCAATACCATTTTGAATAATTAAAACAATAGTATTTTCTTTCAAGCAAGTAGAAAGCAATGAAGCTATATTTTTATTTTCATTTGATTTTAATGAAATAATCACGAGATCAGAAGCTGGCAATTTTGCAGGATGATTGTATGTTTTAGGATTTTCAATTTTGAATTTTTTTTCTTCTTTACTAAAATTTATTTCAAAAAAGCCTTTTTCACGAATTTCATCGTATTCGGATCGCATCAGGAAATGTACATCATTTCCTGCCAGGGATAATAATCCCCCATAAGTTTTTCCTAGTGCGCCGGAACCAATAATTGATATTTTCATTGTATATTTGTTATCTCTGAAAAATGCTACGAAAATACTATAAATAAAATAAAAAATCCACTATAAATTATCTATTTTTACCGAAAATGGATCCTAATAAACCGCGAACAATTTGACGACCAATGTTTGTCCCTAAGCTTCTTGCGGTAGATTTCATCATCACTTCAATGACTGAATCTTTAGGTCTACCTCGAGCTTGCTTAACGCTCTCATCACTTTTTAACATATTTTCTTTGGACGGTTGTTCTTTTGTATCCGTCATTTTTTTATTAATCAATTCATATGCAGATTCTCTGTCTACCATCGTTTCATAGACGCCTAAAAAAGGAGAGTGGCTCATTATTTGTTGATGCTCTATAGGCGAAATCGGCCCAATTTTTGAAGTCGGCGGATAAATCCTTATTTTATCTACTATCGTAGGTGATCCTGTTGCATCCAAAAATGAAACTAATGCTTCACCAATACCAAGTTGCGTTATCACTGTTTGAATGTCTAATTCAGGATTTTGCCGGAAAGTTTGCGAGGCTATTTTTACTGATTTTTGATCTTTCGGCGTAAAGGCACGTAACGCATGCTGTACCCGATTTCCTAATTGTCCCAATACGATCTCTGGAACATCAAGAGGACTTTGCGTGACAAAATAGACACCCACTCCTTTGGAACGAATTAATCGTACTAATTGTTCTATTTTTTCTAATAACGACTTGGGTGCCGAATTGAAAAATAGATGCGCCTCGTCAAAAAAGAATACCAATTTTGGTTTTTCTTGATCACCAACCTCTGGTAACACTTCAAATAATTCTGAAAGCAACCATAAAAGAAAAGTACTATATAAGCGAGCATCAGCGATTAATTTCGTAGCATCTAAAATATTAATGAATCCTTTTCCCGAGGCATCTTTTTGGAGCAAGTTTTCAATTTTAAATGCAGGTTCACCAAAGAATTGTTCACCTCCTGCTTCTGCTAGTGTTAATAGCCCACGTTGAATAGCGCCGATGGAAGTTGATGCCATATTTCCGTATTTGGATTTTAATGAAGAAGCATTTTTTCCCATCCAATCTAGCATAGCGCGCAGATCTTTAAGATCGAGCAGCAGCATTCCTTCATCGTCCGCAACACTAAATGCTGCGTTTAATACACCTTGCTGGGTATCGTTTAAATTTAATAGTCGCCCCATCAGTAATGGCCCCATTTCACTAATCGTCGTTCTTAAGGGATGGCCATTTTTACCATAAATATCCCAAAAGATAACGCTATTATCCGCTGGTGTGTATTCTTTTATCTTTAATTCCTTAATCCGTTGCTCTAATTTGGAATTGGTATCGGCAGCAAGCGCAATACCAGATAAATCTCCTTTAACATCTGCTGTAAAAACAGACACACCAGCTTTAGCAAATTGCTCTGCTATCCGTTGTAATGTAACTGTTTTTCCCGTTCCTGTTGCTCCTGCAATAAGTCCATGTCGGTTAGCCATAGGCAAATTCAGGCTAGTCACTTCACCCTTTGCATTACATCCAACTGAAAGCTGTCCCATTATTCACCTCTAGATGGTGGTCGCTATCTATAACGATAGCATCCGTATGGTGTGATGGTACGCTCCATCAAATAGATAGGACTGCTAAACTCAATGAAAGCATTGGGCATTGGTAGTGTATTTTCCTACTAAATAATTTTACAGGATAATCATGTGCGGTATAGTAGGGATCTTTTCAAATGAAAATCCAGTGAAAAAGGAGCATCTCGATGCAGCGCTTAGTGCACTTTTTCATCGAGGCCCAGATAGTCAAAACACATGGATTTCCTCCGATCAAAAAATAGGATTGGGCGCCGCTCGTCTTAGCATCATTGATCTAAAAACCGGCGACCAACCTATTTCGAATGAAAATAATAAAATTCATATCGTTGTTAATGGAGAATTTTACGGTTTTAAACAACAACGTATTGCCTTAGAAAAGAAAAACCATCAGTTTCGTACTTTCTCTGACAGTGAAATTGCACTTCATTTATATGAAGAAGTTGGCACTGACTGTATGACCGACTTAAGAGGTGAATTTGCTTTTATTTTATGGGATGAAACAAAACAAATTTGCTTTGCTGCACGTGATCGTTTTGGCATTAAACCACTTTATTACACACTATATAACAATAAACTCTATATTGCTTCAGAAATAAAAGCTATTTTAGCGCAAGGTATTCCTGTACGTTGGGATATTTCTGCCGCTATATTTACTCAAAGAACGGGATTTGCGCATAATAGCCGTACTTTATTCAAAGATATCTTCAAGGTGCCACCAGGTCATTATTTGTTGGCAACAAAAAATCAGTTAAAACTTGTTCCCTATTGGGATTTTAACTATCTCCCAGAAGCAGCCATCCCTTTGCATTCTGAAGCAGAATATATTGAGCAATTCCAACATTTACTGAGCGAAGCCATTCGCCTTCGTTTGCATGCGGATGTTCCCGTTGCTTGTTATTTAAGTGGTGGCTTAGATTCTAGCAGCATCGTTGGTTTAGCATCATCTCAAGTAAATGAACCTATTCATACTTTTGCCTTATCTTTTGAAAATCAAGATTATGATGAAAGTAAAATAGCCAAGGAAATGGCAATATTTGCAGGAGCACATTTTCATCGCGTAGCTATTTCGCAACGAGAGCTCGCAGAAAATTTTGCTAATACATTATGGCATACTGAATCTCCGATCGTGAATACAAATGCTGTAGCAAAATATTTATTAAGCCGTGCAGTCAGGGCCGCAGGATTTAAAGTCATTCTAACGGGCGAAGGGGCAGATGAAATTTTGGCCGGATATGCTTTTAGTAAACAAGATCTCATACTAAACGATTCAACACTTCCGCCTTCACAGGCTGCCAGATTATTAAAACAGCTTTTCGTGTCTAACCCCTCTTCGATTGGGGCACTACTAGCAGATAATACCAATCCAAAAGGATTCGATACCGTTATGCGCATGCTAGGCTCTGTGCCTGCCTGGATGATAACGTACGCTGAACAAGCTGCTAAATTAAACTCGCTTTACACAGAAACCATGAAATCATTGATCACTTCATATGATGGATATGATCTTTTCTTGGCTGATTTTGACATTCCTAAGCAATTAGCAGGAATAGATCCCGTCAATCAATCTCTCTATTTATGGTCAAAAAATATGCTACCTAACTACATGCTTTCAATTCTCGGCGACAGAACAGAAATGGCGCACAGTATTGAAGGTAGATTGCCTTTTCTCGATCATCATGTTGTAGAATTCATGCGTAAGGTGCCACTTAATCTAAAAATAAAAAATATGACTGAAAAATATTTGCTACGACAAGCAGCAAAACCCTTTTTACCTGCAAAGATATATCAACGGCAAAAATATCCTTTTTTTGCTACACCAGTCCTACTTTTAGGTAAAGGTGATTTATACGATTTATTGCAAACTACTCTGCGAGGCCCTCTATTAACTGGACAGGGGGTTTATGATCGTAATAAAATTATCGCTTTGCTAGATAGCATCCCCAAAATGAATATTCAGGAAAAAATGACATGGGATCCTATTCTCATGCAAATCCTTAGCATATGCTTGCTTCAACAACAATTTAAAATCCGTTCACGTTAATTATATTCTCAATAAGCGTTTGAATGAATTTGGGACCAAATCTAACTCTGCTGTTTGTTTTTGTTGCTGATGGATATGGGTCTGCTTGAGCTGCGTGAGTAATTCTCTCTTTTGACTATTATTGAGCAGTTTTCTTCCGTTATTAGCTGTTCCTTGCTTTACAGAATAATGCTTGACATCATTAAGCATCTTAACTTGTCTTTTCATATGTACATGAACCGGTGTATTTTTTAAAGCAATGATGGCGTTATCTTCTTCTGAAAGATCTCGACTCACCTTTTCACTTTCATCACCATCTTCTATCAGCATTGAGCTATCGCGTTGATGCAGATCCAAAAAACCTTCGGGCACGTTGCCAATATGATGCGCTAATTGTGCAGTCCAATTTGCTCTTACACTGCGTTTTGCCATATTGCCAGCTAACAAATCCAGCAAAGGCGATAAATTTGAAGTCCGCAAAGCACTTAATAAAGCGTATTTATACGCTTCATGGGCAGCAGGGTTCTTTTTGCTATGACTGTCAATTTTATCCCGCACGTGCAGCAGTAAAGCCTTTAACTCTGCGATATTTTGTTCTCTCAACGCTTTTTCTTCTTCTGATAAGCCTTGTTCTAGATCTGTTTTGGGGTAATGCTGAGGATTATTATCAACAATTCGCCCAACATCATTATCATCAAAAGCAAAAGCAGTATTCGGATGGCCATATCTCTTCTGGGAAAATTGCTGCGCGGTATATTTACCTGCATTATGACCAAACGCTCCCCCCAGCCAAAATCCAATTGTGCCAACTGCAATTTTAGCACCAATACTGCCGATGAAAGGCAATGCTTGATGCACAATAGGCTGAAAATAAGAAAGTGTCGTTGGCTCAGCGACAAAGAGCGCTACGCCTCCCGCTCCCGCTGCCACGGCCAAGCTTAAGCACCAAATGCTGCGTCCACGTTTATAGTTGTAATAAATGTTTCGCACATCAACGGCCATAACCTGTGCCGTGTTGGTCGATAAACTCTGTTGTACAAATCTACCCAACGTTTCTAAAAATTTCATTCTTCACCTGCTCCATAGGTAAATCCCTCAGGACAATCACCTGAATACATAATCACTTATTCGTGAATTTTTTTGTAAAAGGAAAATACAACATTCTAAAGAGGTAAAGTAGTGCTAAAAAAATCAGTAGTGCATAGAGCTCAAAAACGGCGACATCTCAATTGATACTTTCCGGCAAGATAAAATCCTTTTCGCTCTTCTTGGGTACATAAATTATTTATTTCTCGTTTACCAATCCTCGTTTTTTTCTGCTTTTGTTGAATTACTTCAAACATTGGCAAGAGGCAGGGTGTCTTGTCTTCTTGATAATGTCCAGGATTATCGGTTTGTTTTTTGAGGTGTTGTTCAATGCATCGGCTAATATTACTGTAACCTTTCTCGTTGGCCCATGCTAATGTATTACGAATAAGATATCGATTACTAAAATACATCTTCTCATTCGGACCTTTATTCAAACGATGATCTAACACAATATTCTCTACTAGATCCCGCTCATTATGTTCAATTGCCCATTTTAAAATCAAAAACAAGGCATCAAAATGATGAGAATCGTTACTCATCGCTAAAAGATGGCGGCCGAATACTAATAGTGAAGATGCTGGTTGAGTTTCTAATACCTCATTTAAGAGAAAACTAATTATTTCTGATGAAATAGTTAAAAATGATTGCTGCGTCATAAGCTGGTGCATTCTTTCTTGAGGGATTATAGTGCTTGCACATCTAGACAGAAGCGCTTTTTCATCTTCAGATAATCTAACATAGCCTTTAGTAAAAAAATGAGCAACTAATTGATTTTGGCCATGAGAAACTGCATGCAATAAAGCATTTAAGAAAAATTCCTGTTTTATTCTATCATCTACATTACCTTTTTCTATTTCATCAATACAATATTCCACCACAGAAAGGTTATTCATCGCCGAAGCTATATTTAAAATCTCTGACCACTCGGGAGCAGGATCTAATTTTCCATCAATCGATTGTATAAACGATTGCCCCCATATTGCAGCTGTAAGCATACATAATCTATGCTTGGTTTCTTTTCGAATGTTATCTTGCACAAGAATCGCAACATTATTTTCTAAGCCTTGCAATAGTAGCCGCTTCGCATCTTTATCCTCTTTTAATAATTTAAACGCATTTTTTAATGCGAAGATAAACAAATATTTTGGCTTTTGTAAAAACTCTTGAGTGTTAGTTTTAGAGAGAAATGGAAAATGAGCGATGATCAGATTTCGCCACAAATTTTCATCTTCACTTGCTGCTTTCCATTTATGATTTATTTGTTTGATTTTTAAAAAATCTGCAATGCTTAAGAACGAAAATATAACTTTCAAAATATCAGACGGCAATTCTAGTTGTGGGTTTTGAACAATTTTAACTCGCGATATACGAAGAGGCATAAAATATCATTCTCCAAACAAAAATTGATGTGAATAGCACGGAGGTAAACTAGCTCTTCTTTCTTCGTTTCACACGTTCTAGTAGCTCATAGGCATTTGTTTGGTTAGGATCCACAAATTCGTTACTATGCGGTTGTCGATTTTCTTTATTTGAAGCAACATTTCTCTCCAAAAATTGATTTTCAGAAGGATCTGCTGTCCTATATTGTTGTTTCTCAAATTGCAGTTCGGTTTGTTGACTAAACTTCATCAGGTGAAATGCATGGACTCCCTTGCGGTGCCAAATATCTTGGCGATAACCTTCCAATTGTTTTTCAAAATAATCTATGACAACACTATTATGCGTGATTGGATCATACTCATCATCCGGCCATGATGCCGAAGCAACCCTTAATATTCCTGGAAAAGTTATGAATGAATTTTCGGCAAGTATGTTCAAGATACATGCTAAACGGGTTGGATTTGCTTGGTTGCTTTCATTGGGGCTTAGAAACCAAAGGATACTATCGTTTATTGCTTGAAAACACTGATTGTTATCGTTTCCCAACAGAATAGCTTCTTCAAATTCTTTGATATTTACCATTAATCTATCAAAAAATTCTTTTGTCTCGTGAGGAATAATGTTGACACGTTCATTATAAGTGCGTTGATGCTTAAAAGCATAAGCTTCAAACATTTGATGAATTTTATTAAGAATAACTTCTAAAAAGCGTTGTTCCAGCATACCTCACCCTTCTTGTCACCCGCACACTTACATAATCTGCAAATGGTTTCTGGCGTAAAAAAGGGCGTATTCTAGCAGTGATAAACCCAATAGTGAATAAGCACTCAGGAGCTTTCACCACGATCCTTCGCATTCTCTGGATCCCAAGCAAGATCAAAAGAAAATTGTCCTCCAGCTGTATCCTCACTAAAGGCTTTTTCTAAATTTCTTCTGCTTTGCTTTGCTTTGTTGATATATTCCATTTCATTTTCAGCCCCATATAGTTTATACATACGTTTTACACTTTGTTCATCGTGTTGTTTAAAAAAACGCACGCATCTTAAAGCATGATAGGCTGGAAAACCCAGTTCCTTTAAGGCGTCTACTGCCATTGCTAATGATGAGTCAAAGGTTTCTCGATAAATAGAAGTAAAATCCTTTTTAAGAAAATCATAAGCTTGTGTTCTTCCGCGCACTCTGGCTAAGATTTTGAGCGCCGGATAATGCTCTCTCACATGCATTGCAATCTCAAGCGCTTTTTCTGAATCATCAATTGCTAAGATAAATAACTTAGCATGAGCAATTCCCGCCGCCTCTAAAAGATCAAACCTTGAGGCATCACCATAAAACACTTTAAATCCAAATTTTCTAATTAGCTCGATATTATCCGCATCTAGATCAAGAACCGTTGCTTTAATCTTATTGGCAATAAGTAAACGACCGATAATCTGACCATAACGGCCAAATCCAGCTATGATAACTGGATTTCTTTGCCCCTCAACGGGATCAAATTCTTTTTGTTCTTGTCTGCGAATAAAATAAGGGGCTAATAATTTCTCATAAAAAATAATCATTAAAGGTGTTAACACCATACTGATGGCAACCGCCACGACAAGTTGATTTGCCAAGTAAGGTGCTAAAGCCTGATTGGCTACCGCATGGGAAAGTAAGACGAAACAAAATTCACCGCCTTGCGCCAGAGTTAGTGAAAACAACAAACTATTTTGTGTGTTAAATTTAAATATCTTAGCAATAAAAAATAACACCAACGACTTAATCAAAACGAGCAAAAAGATTAATTTAAGGATACCCGCAGGATTTTCCAATAAAATGTTAAAATTTATGTTTGCTCCTACGGAAATAAAAAATAAACCCAACAATAACCCCTTAAAAGGCTCTATATCTGCTTCCAACTCATGACGATATTCGCTTTCGGCAAGCAATGCGCCAGCTAAGAAGGTACCCAATGCAGGAGACAATCCAATCGCTTGCATAATCAAGGCATTAGCAATGACCAGCAATAAAGACGCAGCGGTAAACACTTCGCGCAATTTGGCTTGAGCAATAAAGCGAAACAATGGCCGCAAAAGAAAACGCCCCGACACAACAATTGCTGCAATAATACCAAGAGTGACGAGAGCTTGTTGCCAATGGTTCAACTGAGAAATCAAAGAATTAGGCACAGGAAGTGCTCTTGAGGCATATGTTAATAAAGGAATAATAGCCATGATAGGGATCACAGCCATATCTTGAAATAGCAACACAGAGAATGTTGCTTGACCAACAGGAGTCTGTATCCAACCTTTTTCACTAAAAATTTGAATGACAATAGCAGTAGATGACATAGAAAGTATCATGCCAATCACCACAGCTATTGATAAAGGATGCCCCAGAAAATAAAAAATTCCGCTAAATGCAAAGGTTGTTAATGAAATTTGCAATAATCCTAACCCTAAAATATGCGCACGTAATTGCCAAAGCAAAGCAGGACGTAATTCTAATCCAATCAAAAACAACATCATCACAACGCCAAACTCGGCGAAATGCATAATATCTTGACTATGCTCACCCACCATGCCTAGCGCATAAGGACCAATAATAATACCGGCAATCAAATAACCCAATACCGATCCAAATCCTAAGCGCTTTGCCAAGGGAACCGATAGAACCGCAGCCAATAAATAGATAGCAGCTTGGTAGAAAAAATCTTTATATTCCATGGTTTTCCTATGAGGATAATTTTAAAATCGCACTGAGATCGGTATTTAGGTAAGAAGAAGATTTCACTTTAGCAAAATCTATATTATCATCTCGTAAAGCAAGTAAAATTTTTTCTAGATCTTGAGTATGTTTTGCAATGTCTTCACTTGTTAAGTGTAACGTGTCATGAATGACAAATGGAGGCAAATACTCCAATTGGCATAAAAATGCAGTTTGCATAAGCGGCGCAAGTAATTGCAAAATGGTATACCGATTCGAACCCGTTGATTGGTAAGAATGGTGACTACCCGCAGTTGTAATCACAGAAATAAGTTTCTTCGTATTTAAAACACTTCCATCATTACCGTAAGCAAAACCATGCTCTAACACTAAATCTAGCCATTCTTTTAAAATTGACGGCAAACTATACCAGTAAAAGGGGTGCATCATAACAATAACGTCATGCTGCATCAGTAACTTTTGTTCTTTTTTAATGTCTATGTAAAAATTAGGATATGTTTCATAAAGATCATGAAAGGTGATCCCTTCAATATTTTGTAGAGGCTTAATAAGCTCACGATTCACTCGTGATTTATGGATCGCCGGGTGCGCAAACAATATCAAAATTTTTTGATGGGAGGCTTCGACAGTCACTTGAGTTTTCTTATCTTCATAGAATATTGAAGCGAATTTTAATGAATATCTCAAATAGTATATGCTGTGTAAAACCCTCTTTCCTCCTCCATCAAAATTTTTTCTTTATTTCTCCGATTTTGCACTTTTTCTGTACAAATACATGTTAGTTTGTTATGTTACATTTTTGTAAATTCACAGAAGGTAGTTAGAAGATGAAATTAGTTTTTTTAATAGAAGGTGCTAAGGGCGTACAACAACATGCTAATAGTGACTTTTCTCAAGTTAAAGATCAGCAGCCTGAACTATACTTTTTAAGTGAATTAGCAAAACTTAATAATTGCGATTTTTTCGATCCTATTGTTAGCATGGATGTACAGCATATCACTTACGCCTTTTCAAAATTTCCACCAACACAACATGAACGTGTCGCGCATGTTATTTTAGATTTTTTTAGATCCAAAACCCCGCTTGATATAATTATCTTAAAATTATTTATCCTACCTGCATATCAAAATTACATGAAAGAAAAAGGCATTCGTCTTATGCCCGCATGGCTTACCACTATGCAGCAAAGTGATAATGAGGCTATTGCAGCACAAAAAACAAAGATGATGAAATCTCTTTATTCTGAGAAATATTCTTCGCCAGAAGCAGGCTATCAAAAAGAAACTGCTCTTATTCTTGCGTGGTTTAACAAAACTTCAAATTCTTTATCTCTATCAGCTCTGCAACAATATTTAGCCGAGCATCCTGAAATAACGCACGTCGTAGGTTTAATTGGCTTAAGCCATCTTTCATTTGCTGATAGTCTTGGAAAGGTTTTTGATGCTCCTTTCAGTAAAATAGTAACCATGGAAAAAGATAATCGAAGCGTTAATATCACTTTATATGGTGGCGTGCATGGGAATTTATCCGCTTATCAAATGCTGGCATCCTATGTAAATAAACTTCATGGACTTAAGCTGCCTGTTTTGCAACAAAATCAAACAGAGCTTTCAGCCGATATGCAATCATTACTTCAACATGCTCAACCTACACTGGCTTATCAATTTGAACGTTTGAATATAAATGAGACGCCACAACAAGCGCAAATTCAAGAAGAAAATTCAGAATTGAGAAAAAAGAGTAGCTTAGGATAAACACCAAGAGATGCAACATTGGAGTTTATTTTAAATAACACATCCTGGTTATAACATAACTTTCTCTTCTTTACAGGAGAGAAAGTTACTGTTTAATGAATAGCTTCGACGAGAAGAGAGACTTCTTCTTCCTCAACCTCAATATTCGCACCTGCTTCTAACAAAAGTTCAACAGCCTCAGTTTGTCCATTTTGTGCCGCAATCATCAAAGCGGTAAAACCATCATGATTATAGGCTTCAAGAAATGCATTGTTATCTAGCAGAGATTTCATTATCTCGATTTCACCGTCACTCGCAGAAATCATCAATGGTGTCCATCCATCCTTATTTTTTGTTTCTACATCTGCACCAGCCTGAAGTAACAGCTCTAATGATTTATGATGGCCAAAGCACGCCGCTATCCATAACGCATCACAATCTTCTAATGAACGTGCATTGATATCTGCACCCGCTTCTAGTAAAAATTTTAACGCTTCTACATGATCATTTTGAGCTGCAGCAATAAGGGCAGTACAGCCATAGTTATCCTTTGCTTCAATATTGGCTCCAGCTTTAATTAAAACTTGTAGTGTCTTAACATGTCCATTCACTGCTGCTAAAACTAATGGAGGAAAAGTGCCTACCTTGTCTGCTATTTGGCTTTCTGTTTCTTGATCGCACAATTCATCTATTTTCTGCATATATGCCTTCGATATCACAATTAAGAATTAGTTTTAGTATAACTATTTATATAACAATATGAATACTAATGATCCTGTCTTTTCATCATTCGGTCATTATGAAGTATAAAATCATTAGTTCAAGCAAAAAACAAACTAAAAACATAAATTTTTAGTACGAAAAAGCATGCAAACCCATGTTTTTATCTAATAGCAATTATACTTAAGTTATGGTTAACTGAACTATCTTTTCATTTAAGCCACTCTTATTCCCTTGCTCTGGTATACCGGGTACGTCATGTTTTTCAGTGCAAGATATATTAAATGTAGGCAAAAAGGTTTGTTCAATTTTAAGGTTTCCACTCAGGATCTCTTCCATTTTCTGTCTCAACATTTCATTTATTTTCTTAAAATAAATATCCATCTCATGAGATAAAACATCTACCGTTGGTGCATTTTCCAATTGCTTGTCATTTAAAAGTACATCTTGAAAGCGCTTCATACCAACCTTTACCTCATGAATTAGCTGCTCTTTTGAAAATGCATCAAAGCAGTTAGGATCGTACAACATACAAGGAGGGAAACCATTTTCAAGTAACAATTTATTTAATATCACCATCACAAAAATTCTACAATTTGCATCTTTAAAGGGATGAAGCTGTTCTAGTTTTTGTACCGTATCGACAATAATGGATAGCTTTTGCTCGCTATCATTTGCTATTGTCATTCGCTTATAGTGAAGACGGATCAATTCATCCACTCTATCTTGTAAAAATTCCTCAACAACAAAAGTTGGTGTAACAATTTCAATAGCGGTTTCACTACTATCTAGTTTATAAATTTCGTGTTGCTGGGTGCGAAAAGAATAATTGTGCTTTAAAATAAATTCAGCTAAAAGTCGCTTTGCGCATTCTTTGGTTTTTGGATCCTCTTGTATCATCCCTCTTTTTCTTACTAAAAAATCGATTTTATCATTGAGAACATATTGATAAGTATGACTATTGATAATGTCATATTGTTCAATCTCAATTTCTTCTACAAGTGAAACGTTATCCCTTGCTAAAAGAAAAGTGTCATCTCCTATCTCGATTCTATCTAATAAGGCAAGGATCCCTTCAACTGAAGCATTATCGTCTAGCAAACCAAAGTGAACATCTTCCTTACGCCAGCATCCTTTCAATTCATCAGGCAATCGTTTCATTTCAACATGTTGTGTTGCAATGAAATGATAATTGAGTAATCCTCTAGAATTTAATGGCGTGTTTATTTCTTCGAGCATAGCTAACCAAACACTATACATTCCTTGTAAATATTTTGGTTCTCTTGCTTCAAAACCAGGCCAACTGTCTTTCATTTGTTTTTTGCCATCTACGCTAAATCGCCAAAATTGCGCTAAAGGAAACTCAGCAAATAACAATTGAACCATATGCGCTGGATCTTGGGTCATCGCAATTTTTTTGAAAAGTGCATCACAATCAATAGATTGGTAAAATTCTTTATCAATGTTCATTTTCTGCTTTAAAAACTTTTGTGGGATAGCGATCATTTACTATAACGGATCAACACTCATCCACCCAATTCATTAAGACAAAAGGCATTTTTGAACAGATAAATGAAAACATGATCTCATTACTAAGGTGCGACACAATCAGATTATCTCAAGAGAGGAGTTACAATATGAAAAAAGTTTCGATGTAAGTAAAGCAGGCATTCTCTCAACTATTTTATGAGAGAATGCCTGTTTTATTTAGTTACGCCGAGCTTTTGGCTTTGAAGTGTAAGATTGGTAAATATATTCAGCTTGCTTTGCATTTGTAGGTAAGAGTTTCTCATCCTTTAACTTGTGATATACTTGTTGATAAGCAAGAATTTGTTGCCTACGAGTATCATCATCCAAATCGACTTCACCAAACATGGGAGCATCTTGTAGAGATAATTGCTTAAAACGTGTATCCATTTCAGATAACAACCCCTCTACAGTGACACCACTATATTGGCATTGTTCTTGCACATGGATTTCTCTTTTTTCACCTAATGATCTCTCTAAAGTGCTTTTTTCTGGGTCAAAGCGATAGGGACCTGAAAGATCAATATCTAGCTCTAAGGAAAAGTCTGCACATGCAGAAAAATCGAGTTCTTTAACAGCAACTCTATCTAACACGACGTTCAAAAAATGCGGTTCATCCTGCTTTGCAAGCCATCCTAACCACCAAAGCGGTGTTGTCCCTTTAAACATACCTGTTGTCATTTTATGATTAAGATCAGTTCCTTTCCAGCCAGAAAATTGAAGCATATTTTGCAAAAGATCATTAATTTGCCAGTTGTTAGCATGTTTTATGCGTGCAAGCACCAACCAGCAAAGTGTAGAAATATCTTTAAATTCACCATCTTGTGCAAAATGATGCACAGTAAGCAGACCAAAATTAAACTCTTCTCTTCTTTTTATTAACGCACTAAACGCTTTTGGCATATCATTTGCTGCAAGAAAAGCCATCCACCAAAGTGGTGTTGTGCCTGCATATTCTCCATCTTGTATGGTTAGATCAAATTTTAATCTATTCAAATCAGCTGTGTTTAACACTTTCATTAACAACAAATCAGCATCATCAAAAGTAGCTGCAATATAGGTAAATAGTGTTAAGATGGAGCCATTGAAATAGGGGCTCTTTATATAACGATTAAAATCAAGCGCATTTATGCTACCGGAATCATTCAAGAGCGTTTGCAATTTAGCAAAAGTATTTTCGTCAATTTCATTTTCACTACTAAAAATATTATTACAAAGCAATTCCAATTCTTTTTGGAAATTAGCTGGACCAGCATTTGACATATTCACTCCATTATTTATTATATAAATAATATGACAAATCAATTTAAAAAATTTATGTTATGGGCAGAATTTACCCAAAATGATCTCATCTTATTAAGATGAACCTAACAGGCTAAGCATTTTAATCTCAACTATTAACGAATGATTAACTGCCGAAAAAAGAAGCCAAATCCTAAATGACTTATATTCTGGACGTCAAGCAAAATTAAAAAGCCAGATTGATAAATAAACATCAAATGACTATCTGTGAGAGATAAAAAGATATACACTAATTTGAACTTTTCCATCCTCTTCGCACTCTAAATAGCGTATTTTTGATCTCGCTCTATTCTTAATCATTGCGTTGGAAACTATGATAAATTTCATCGAAATAGGATTAGCATTCATAGAAGGTCTAGCATTGATTGCTTCACCTTGTATTTTGCCAATTTTACCTTTGGTATTATCCACCTCTTTGGCTGGCGGCCCTAAACGACCCATAGGCGTTATTATTGGTTTTATTATGTCGTTTAGTCTCTTTGCATTGCTTTCTAAAAAATTGGTTATCTTATCAGGCATTGATCTAGACATTATTAAACCAATTTCTCTTGTGCTATTAGGATTATTTGGCATTGTTTTGCTGTCTGAACGCTTGTCTGCTCAGTTTAGCGCATTAACACAGCACCTTGCTCAAATAGGAAACAAATTTTCTCTCAATACAGGTGATGGCTTTGATGGCGGCCTCCTGATTGGGGCATTAATAGGTTTAGTATGGACACCTTGCGCAGGTCCGATCCTTGCTTCAGTGCTAATACAAGTGATCCGCCAAGAAACAGAATTTGCCAGTATATTAGTTATTATCGCCTTTTCTATAGGTGTGGGACTGCCGATGTTAATTATCGCTCTCACTGGAAAGAAATTGTTGATCAAATTTCAATTTTTAGCTCAACATGGAGAGAAGGTGCGAAAAGTATTGGGAGGGATTATCTTGCTCAGTATCTTATTAATCGGTTTTAATTTTAACCCAGCTTCTTGGCCAAAAATCAGCTCATCATCTACCGCAATTACAGGAACACAATTATCACATGGGCTAGCCCATTCCTATCCCGCGCCGGAATTAACAGGACTAGATACGTGGTTCAATAGTAAACCGCTTACTCTCTCTGCTTTACGCGGTAAAGTTGTATTGATCGATTTCTGGACTTATTCTTGTATTAATTGTGTTCGCACCCTTCCTTATCTTACTGCCTGGAATAAGCAATATCATGATAAAGGGCTCGTTATTATCGGCATTCACGCACCTGAATTTGAGTTTGAGAAAAAACCAGAAAATGTTGAGATCGCTATCAAAAAATATCACCTTGAGTATCCTGTAGCTTTAGATAACCGATTGCAAACATGGACAAGCTTTCAAAACCTTTATTGGCCTGCACATTATCTTATTGATAAAGATGGTCAAGTCGTTTATACCCATTTTGGCGAAGGTAATTATGATATAACAGAAAACAACATTCGCTATTTACTAGGGCTCTCTGAGAATAAAATGACTTCCTCACAGCCTGCATTTTACCATTTTAGCCAAACACCTGAAACCTATCTTGGGATCTCAAGAGCAGAGCGTTATATGGGAACTCCGTCCTTACAATCAGGTGAAACGTTATATCAATTTTCTAAACCTCTTTCTAAACATCATTGGTCATTAAATGGACGATGGAAAGTCAATGCAGAAAAAATTATCTCTGAAGAAAAAAATGCAACGTTGCGTTTAAATTTCACTTCAAAAAAAGTATTTTTAGTCATGGGCACTACCACTGGAGAGCCAGTTGAAGTCACTTTGAAACTAAATAGTGAAACATTAAATACACAAGCAGGAAAGGATGTACAACAAAGCAAAGTGATGGTTAATGGTCATGCCCTGTACGAGCTTGTCAATCAAAAAAATTATGACAATAGCTTATTAGAGATCACAGCCCAAGGGCCAGGCGTAGAAATGTACGCCTTCACCTTTGGGGAATAAAGAGATAGGTTTCAACCACGCTTACGTAATCTGCTTTTGATGCCATTTTCAGGTTGAACGTCATCCAGCGAATATTCCTTATCTTTCTTCTTTTGTGGATGCGATGCATCATTTGCAGATCTTTTGTCTCGCTTGACAGCGTCTATTCGTTTAGGTGGTAATTCTTTAGATTTGTTTTCTAAGCAACATTTTTTTTCACTTTTTCTCATGTTCTCATATGCTATCTTTGTTGCTAACAAACCGGTAAATGCTAGCGGTAGAAAATAGAGAGGCATACTAAACAAGCTAAACGCGGCAACAACGGCTAGCATTGCAGTGATAGCAATTATCAACTCATTCTTTTTTGCAGAAAGCTGAGGTAATGGTTGATTTTCTATCAGTTTATTTAGTTTTATTGCCCCTCTTTTTAATAAAGAGGATGGCATATTGATATTTTTTTCTGCAAATCTGGTCGCTCGCTGCGCTAAAGATTGTAATTTACTCTGTATTTTAGCATCGACATCATGCTTCATTAAAGTCGCAACGCTCAGAAATTGATGTAAAGAATGCAGCATTTTAGCATAACGAATATCGTAATCATTCCATCCATATTGTTCTAGGTTGCTAAGATATTTATCAATGCTACGCAAATAGGTGGCGGTAAATTGTTTGTGCTTCAATAATGCCTTTGTATCTTCGTCACTTATTGCAAATGATCTCGATTTAGCACTGACTTTAATTGCTGCAGGCACTTTTTGTGGAAACATCCACCAGTCATAATGAAATGTTGGTTGATGGCAAGTTGCTCTATGCTTTAAAAAAACATTTTGATATGATTCTTGTTGGTTTTTGATAATCTTTTGGATCTTTGTGCTCATTGGAACTCTCTTAATTCGAGTTAACAAATGATAACTGGTTTAAAGATCCATTTAAACCAGTTATCAATACTTATAGGCTACCTGGTTTATTTTTAGACGATTTTGCTTCATGCAATTCAGCAATTAACGCCCCTTTACCTTCTTCTAGCTTTATCACTTTCCTGCGCAAATTATCCCTATCGTCCTTAACAGCCTCAAGCGCTTCTTTCGTGTCAGAAAGCTCTTTTCTTAACAGGGATCGCTCTGAATTAGCCGCTTCAAGCTGCCTTGTTCGAACTTCAAGTTGGCGGATTAAATTTGTGTTTTCCTTGATTAAACGTTCAACTTCTTTTATTAACTCTGAAGAAGAAACTTCCTCTTCAAATATTTCTTTTGCTTTTTCGATTGTCATGGGCGATTCTGAATCCCTATCAGCGCTTTGTTGTGTGTTGTCTTTCTCCTTAGTATCCTGCGTCGACATACCAAGCATACTTTTCCAGCCATTCAACATAACTAAAGCTCCATTATCAATAAATGAGTAAACGAGGCCCAACATAGTAACAGTTTGAATGAAGCTATCCTATACAATTATCTATAAAAGGCCGCCATTTATCTGGCAAAAATATCCATTCATCTCCTTTAATTAAAAAGGATGAATGGATATTTGTGTATGTCCACAAAAGCATGCGTTTCAATGCTGACATCCTTCATTTTTAATAATTTCGTGGGAAATTCATCCTACTCTCAACAGCTGATAATGGTGAAGTAGTTATTCCAGCACCTGTACGCAATTGTTGATAACCAGGTGTATACGAAGTTGCAATCGGATGTGGTTGTGTATGATGCGAAGTAGGATGAAGATGATGCGTTCTACTTTTTACTAATTCTCTCGTTAGCCATTGTACCTTCTCTTCTAATTGGGTATTGTTTGTAAGCAAATGCTCATTGAGCATTTTATAACCCTCCACCAGGCCTTGATGTAAATCAACAGTTTTTTTATATTCTTGAAATAATAAGGGTAAGAGGATAGATAATTCTGCAATCAGACTCGTATTGTTTTGGTGCTTTTCTTGTTCTTTCAAAAGCCTTGTATTTTCTGCTTTCAATATAGTTTTTTCTTCTTGCAAAATAAGTATTAAACGTTGATCTTCAAGTTTGCTTATTTTCCTTTCTAAGCGACTTCTTTTAGCTGATATCGCATTTTTTTGCTTTCTACCGGAAGCATGATTGTACTTATTCATTAGCCTTAATCTATCACTAGAAAGCGCTGTAATTTCTCTTTCAATTTTTTCAATAGCATTAGGCGTTATCTCGGGGGATTTTTTTGCTATTGAAGAGGTGCTAGATGTAGCTTGAGAACGTACTTGACTTGTTTTTTTTGAAGATAATTTAGGTCTTGGTTTATGAAATGAAGTTGCGACGGGAGGGGCTGCGCCTGAAGAAGGAGACTCTTGAGGCATTTCGCAAGAAATACTTTCTGTATAGAAACTTTTTGTCGGTCTATCACATAATATATCCACTATTTCAGGAAATAATTTTACTGCATCATCCTCTATTACAATTCCGTCTAACATATCAGTTCTCCGTCATAGAAGCATAAAGTAAAATGGGAGCATATAATAATGTTGGTTTGCAAGACAAGATTTTATTCAAAAAGAAAGCATTCAAAGAATGGTATCACCACCGCGGTTTAGATTTTTTAATATTCAATAGAGATGTGATTACTTGGGTAAAATCTACAATTATCATATTTGCTCTAGCATCCAGCCGTGGAGCTTTTAACTGCCGTATTCTCTCCAGAATGAATGACAATGCTTCATGGGAAGGCTCCCCATTGCGCAATAGCTCCTTTGCCTGATTAATAGCGGCCTGTAGCTCCAGTATTTCTTGTGGTGCCGCTAAACCTGGTTGCGCTTTCCCCAAATGTCTATATCTTTGTTCAAGATCGATTTGATTCAACTTAGCCAAGACTCTGGCATTTGAGGACGTCATATTTTTGAGAAGATGCGCATTATCTGGCGACATAAAAGCCTCGCTATAAGCGTTGCTCATTATTTACCGCTATGAGTTAAGATGCAGAATAAAAGTTCAATTCCAGATTGCATGAATAGAGTCTTTGTAGATAAGTGTGCAGGTATTGCCTTCACTCATTTCGCAAAAGTCTTGTTATATATACATTTTTTTCAAAGACTCGTCGCCTTGCCTAATAATCAATTGTGAAGAGTATATTCACTTGTTTTTGCGATAATGAGGCGCCTTACCTCATTTTATCTATTTTTTAGTAACGCTATCAATCAGCCTGCGGGCAATGCTAGGTCGGCTAGGTAAATTTGGCAGTGCATCCAAAGAAAACCAACGTGCATCTTCAATTTCATTATCATCTATTTTAAGATCACCACTAGCGTAATGAGCTTTAAAAGCAATCATAAAACTGTCGGGGAAAGGCCATGTTTGGCTGGAAAAATATTTCAAATGGGAAATATAAATACCAACTTCTTCGTGTACTTCTCGATGCACCGCCACTTCTGCTGTTTCCCCAATATCAATAAATCCTGCAATAGCACTATACATACCAGGTGCAAAATGCTTTGATCTTGCAAGCAATATTTCGTTTTCTCTTTGAATCAATACCATAATGGCCGGCGAAAAGCGTGGGAAAAAAGCAGATTGGCAATTATCACACCATTTATCCGTTGCATCGATTTTTCTTTTTAAGGGCGAACCACATTGACCGCAATAGCAAGACTGCTTATCCCAATTAAGCCAATGATAAGCTTTTAGCGTTAATTGCCGCAAATGTGTGCTTGCCTGTGCTAGGAAAGGTCGGATCGCAAAAACTCTGAAACCCAAGCTTAGCAACTGTTCCTCAGAAAGGGTAATTTTACATCTCACAATAAGAACAGCATGACACAAGTAAGCAGCTTCAATTTGTGCATTTAGCATTATTTGCGTAGAAGCAAAAGATATTAAAGGTGTTTGTTTCTCAGCATTAACAAGAATGCCCTCTTTGGTAAAAAAAAGGGCAAAATAAGACGCATACTTTTCCAATTGCTGTACATTAAAAGTGAGGTATTCACTCATGGCGGCACATCCTTTAAGCGCGCTATGTAACTTTATTTTATGCTAGGCTTCAATATTTTCGCATTCATTAACTAACTTTACAAGACCACTTATTCTTTAAAAGAAAGTGCAATTGTTGTTACTTTGTCGTTTCGACAATAAAATAATCCTCAATTGAGTCACTTTCTTTTGAATAAAAAACACAAAAATGCGCCTTTTTGGTTTTGCTATTCAAATTTATTCCCACAATGAAAATTTTATAATATAGTGCTTTTTGCTTAAATTAAGACTTTAAGCGAATGAATTTTTTAATAAATGGAAAAAAACGTAAGGAAACACTCACAACAAAACATGAATATAAGCTCACGTTGAGGTAATTTTATGCAAGAAGGTGCTGCGCCTGTTTCCACTGAACGCCCTTTATTCAACCCTGCTGAAATAAAAAAGTATGATCTTCGCTATCTGAAAAAGATCATACCGCTTATCAATGATTTAATTGATGTAAAAGAACATCAATTATTAAAACTTTCGACTGATGAAGCCGCCATTACTGCTTTTCATGAAGCCTTCTTTAACCGAATTATGGATGCAAGTCCTTCTGAAGCTATTATTGGGGGAAGTAAATATAATCAGCTCAAGGATGAAATAAAAGGATGGCTGGATAAGAATTCGCATGCTTTAAATCGAAACCATTTCTTAGGAAATTTAGCAAAACAAGTTTTCGATCAGGCCATGCTCTTTAACTTGTATGATATTCGTGTGCGCAGCTGCCATGATCTTTTTATTAATGAGCTAATTGATATTGCAAATAATCCTGTGCCCACACTTGTAGAGGAAGCTTATCGGCATAAACACTATGATTTCCATGATATTGATCCCGAGCGGGCAAGAAATGCTTTATGTGTATTCATTGCTCACTTAATCAATGCGGCACAACTGAGCGAACCAGAAGACTATCTTTTACTGGACACTGCACAAACGATTCATAACTTCATGCATCTCATGGTGCGGATTGCCAAAGAAGGTGGCAGCATGGATGCTCTACAAGTTGGTGCTGTCGTAGGCCCTTGTCTACGTAGTGCACTTCAAGTTGAAAAGAAGCTTTTCTCAGCAACAGAGGAAGAATCAAGATGGGGTAATGCCACTACGCAAGTGTATTTATACGAGAACGGTTTAATGAATAGACTGTTTCAGAGCGTCGCCACAACTTCCTTTTTTGATAGATTGTTTGATGTACAAGCTTATAAAAAGTTTTACCAAACAAGCTATAGGCCTCACGTTGAGATGTTAAATCGAAAATGTGATCTCTCTTCTCCTTTTCCCATTGCCGAGTTATCACGTACTGGGGTTCAAACAGCAACCCATTGCCTAGACGATATTCAAAAATACAAAGATGTTGAGGAGAAAAAGAGTGAAAGTATAGAAAAAGAAGAAGGCTCACCCTCCTCTCTAACCTCCAGAATGCGCGGTCTAACCTTAACAAGTAAAGGCACAAGTGGTGAGGTTAAAACCATCAATCCACTTTACGACAATAGCCAAAAGACAGCGGGGGCTGAGGTTAAGGTGCTCAATCCGCTTTTTGAGTTACAAAAAGCTGCGGCTAAAGAACAATCTGAACAAAATGCTACTCAAGCTGACACTTTTGCTTCTCAAGCAAAACAACCTCTTTCACCCAGAAAAAATAAATCTTCCCAAGGACAATAAATGTTGCGCCTGGCTTTATGCCAGGCACTTTTTAGCTACGCATATTGCTTATTTAGAGCTCAGAATATACAATTTTACAAAAATAAATAATAATCGATTGAGGTAGCGTGATGCTAAACGGATCAAAGCGTACTCCTAAGCATTCCCCCAATATACTTGAAGAGCTCTTTGAAAAATTTAAAAGACTAAGCTTATTTACTCCAGATACCTCAGATGCTTCTCAGCTCTCGACTTCGGATACCTTGCTGCGTTCTTCCACTGTTGCTTCTGAGGATTTCTCTTCGCATTCTTCTGCGGATCCTTCCACCATTTCCGCTGAGATCACCTCAAAGTTTTATTCTGACGATTCCACTGATACCTCAAAACTTTCTTCTCCATTTGAGTGTCCTGAACTAAGATTGCATATCTTAAATTCGGTTCCTGCTGAAGAAGAAAACTATCTACCCTTGCGGTTAGTCTGCAGGCAATGGAGGCAAGACACGGATGAGCGAGTTTATCTACAATTACTAAACACCCCAGCTGTTCTAGAAGAAACTAAGCAAAAAGTTGTATCAGGAGCTGATAAAGATGTGCTTTATCAAAGACAACAAGATGAAATTAATTTCTTTGTTCAGCATCAAGTGGCTATTCGTTCCGATTACGGTTGTGCCCATACTCATCGAGCTTTAGCCAACGTCATTATGCTATCAAGATGTCCTATCACTGCTTTTCATTTGTATCAATGCCATAAAGCATTAAACATGCTTAATATGCGAATGATTCAAACAAAAATCGATCTAAAGAAACAAACTTTGATTTGCAACGAGGTTTTTTTAACCCGTTTTCCTGTCGCATTATTGCGAGATCCTGTTTATTTATCCTTTTTTGACAAACTGAAAACGTTGAATATCAGTAATAATTCCTTAAGATCACTCTCTAGTTTTATTTTTCAACTACCTTGCATCGAAAGAGTCTTAGTAAGTCATAATGAAATTGAGCGCGTTGATTTCAATAAACCTCCTGCAAAAACCTTGTTATGGGTTGATTTGCATGCTAATCGGCTTAAAGCTTTTCCTCAAGAATTTCTCGGCAGTGAAAAGTTAAGTTATCTCAATTTAGGTCACAATTATTTATTAGAAGTACCAGAAATCTTATGGGGTAAGAAATTCACCATTGATCTGAGTCATAATTGCTTAACTAATATCGATGCACGTTGTCCTGATCGTAAAAAAGTGCTTGCAACACAAAAAACACTTGAGCAAGCCTTGGCAGATACTAAAAAAACAACCAAGCGACGTTGCTCACTCTAACCTTTGCTCGCCACGCTTTTTGGTGTGGCGAGCATTTTCGTTATAAACTATTGCTTGCACGCAAACGGGATCCTGGCGATTGTACAACAGGCTCTGGTGCTGGTTGTGTTCCTCTCACTTTGCCCCACAACCAGCTCACATTTGATTTTACACTCCCTAACGCGTCACTTGCCAAATCAAAAACATCTTTGGTTGCCAAAGTATCGTCATAACGCTCCATGGTTTCATCACTTGCTTGGCCGTTCATTAAATCAAAGAAATCACCTGCTCTCTCTAATAAGGTAGGTGATGTTTTTTCTACTTGCACCTCTTCACGATGTAGCACAATTTGCCCATTATTAGCAGGTGCTTCAGGCTCTACTTCAGGCGCACGTGGCATAATAGCAAGTGTTTTTGGCTTAGCCTGTAGTTGCTTTTTGTCTTGTTTTTTAGCCTGATCTTTTGGTTTTCTAGGATTATCTAGGCTTATAACCTCTTCAGGTTCAGCGAACAACCAATTTGTTGAGGCACTATAAGCCCCTTTTAATTTTTGCCATGCACCTTTTACCGTTTGATTAGCATAATGAAATGGTGCCGCAACCGGTTTCACCGTTTCTACCACCTGATGCACCCGCTCAGAAGCCTGGTTCACTTTTTTATTAACGAAATGCCCTAGCCATCCTCCTATAGCAAGTCCGATTGGACCTGAGTGTAAAAAGCCAAGGGAAGCACCTAATAGAGGGGTTTGATGTGCTTCAAACCAAGCTTCCACTTCATTAGGATAAAGCACATAAGCTCCCGCCATCGTGGCACCCAGCGTTGTGTATAAAACAGGTAAGCCAAAAATAAGTGAAGCACTGGAAAGCGTTAAACCTGCACCGATTGCGGCGACTTTTTTTGTATTACTGTTGAAATCGAACCATGAGGTTGCATTGTTTTGTTGATGTTGTGTTGTGAAATTTTTCATGTCACTTTCTCTTGTTTTTGATAGATGGGTGACTTGATAACATCTTGGTATAGTTCTGACTACGATAACTAGATTAACGTAGCTGACTTTCGGACTTTTGGTATAATTTAGCTGCACAACTTATAAATTTGCTTTCAGAAAAAGCAGAATGGTACGCAAGATTATCATGACAAAAAAATGCGTTTGCTGTGCATGCTATCCTGTGAGTGAAGCTGGTTGGGAGTTGCTGTCACACCAACCACCACCTAAAGCCTTAATTAAGGTGACGCTAGCAATTTGTCGACGTGTGTTAAGATCAATCGAGGCAAGTTTTGCTTGCAGATAAGTATTTTGCGCCACCACCACATCTAAATAAGTTGTTAAGCCACCCTCATAACGATGCACTGACTGTATGAGTGCTCGTTTCGCAGCAGCGGTTGCTTCAGTTTGTGAAATTGTTTCTTTAGCCAATAAGCGCTGCGCAGCAAGATTATCTTCAACTTCCTGGAAGGCATTGAGCACCGTCTGACGATAATTTGCTACAGTCGCATAGTAGGAAGCCCTTGCTTGCGCTAGCTGTCCACTAATTTTCCCACCGTCAAATAGTGTTTGCGCTAGTGTTGGGCCCAGCGACCAAAATAAGCTAGGCATTCCTAATAAATTTCTAAATGATGCACTCTCAACACCAATATCGCCAACCAGATTGATATCGGGAAAAAATGCAGCTCGCGCAACACCAATCTCAGCATTTGCCGCCATCACATGTTGTTCAGCAGAAGCAATATCGGGTCTTCGTTGCAATAAAGTTGAAGGTAAAATCGGCGTAATGGTGGGTAAAACTGCGTGTTCTTCACCACAAGGCATTGAAAATGCGCTAGGCACTTTGCCGGTTAACACGGCAACTGCATGTTCAAACTGAGCGAGCTTTAATCGCATATCGGTTGTCAAGGTTTTTGCATTTTCTAATTGCGTTTTAGCTTGATCGACATCCACCTCAGGGGCCGCTCCCCCTTCAAAGCGGTAAAGGGTTAATGCTAAAGCTTTTTCATAAGCATTGACTAATTCTTCTAAGGCCTGCACAGAAACCTTAGCCCCTTGCATTGAAAAATAATTTGACGCTAACAAGGCATGCAAGCTCAAATCTGCTGCCGCTAAATCTGCTTCACTTGCTTTTGCAAGATGTTTTGCTGAAGCAACTGTATTACGAACACGTCCCCAAACATCAAGCTCATAGCTTAAATCAACCCCAAGCAGTCTGTCATTATAGCGTCTATTGGTTGAGGGATTAGCGATATTTACCGAGGTTTGTTGGCGGTTAACATCTGCCATGGCAGTAAAATTAGGGTAATACCCACTTTCAGCAACCATCACAGCAGCTCTTGCATTCTCATAACGCCATAACGCTGCTTTCAGATCTTGGTTACAATGTGTGACCTCTTCTTCTAATTGATTCAACACAGGATCATGATATATCTCCCACCATTTTCCATGATCAATCCTGCTCTCTTTTGCGCTTATCCATTTTCCAGCTTCTTTATAGGTAGGCGGTATATCCATGAATGGTGGATGATATTCTGGCGCCAATGAACAACCCAGCATAGCTGGCAAAGGGATTAAAATTAACACCGATAGCGTTAATTTCTTCATGAAGCTTTTTCACTTGCTTTTTGCTTTGTCGATTGCTGCGATGATGCCACGCGCACAACCTGACCTGTCTCTAATGCATCCGGTGGATTCAAGATAATGATCTCACCTTCTTTTAATCCTGAGCTAATTTCAACCTCTGTACCAAAATCGCGACCAATCGTCACAGATTTCAATACCACTTTTCCATCCTCTGGTAAGGTAGCGACTTGTAAGCCTTGAGCACGAAATAAAAGTGTATTGACTGGCAAACGTACACTGCCCTCTGGTGAGGGTAATTTGAGATGTACCTCTGTATAACCGCCAGGTAATAATTCCCCTTTTGAATTATCCACCGTTAATTCAATCAATAATGTTCGTGTGACAGGATCAATCGCTTTAGCGGTTTGTCGAAGCTTTGCTTGGTAACTTTTACCAGGATGTTCTGCAAAGCGTAGAGTAACATCCATTTTAGGCGTAATACGTGATGAATAATTTTGCGGCACATTCACATAAACGCGCAAAGGGTTAGATTGCACAATACGGAAAAGCTCCAATCCTACATTACTACCTGCATCGATTAACGATCCGATATCTGTGGTACGCGAAGTGATAATACCATCAAAAGGCGCAACAACTTCCTTAAATCCCACTAATTCTTTTAACCTATCACGATTAGCACGCGTAGATTTGACTATGGTTTCTGAAGCTTTAGCGGTGCTTATTTTCTCATCCGCTTCTTGCTTAGACACTGAATTGGTTGTCAACAGCGAACGCCAACGGATTGCGGTACTTTGCGCCAATTCATTATTGGCAATGGCTGTTTTTAAATCTGCTTCAGCCTGACGTAATTGCGCATCTACTTCCGGGGTTTCTATAAAGGCTAATAAATCCCCCTTTTTAACGCGACTTCCAATGTCTACCATCCATTTTTTAATATAACCACTGGTACGAGCAAAAATTGTCGCTTCATGCCATGCTTGCACATTACCGGGCAGAACGATTTCTTCCTCCATTTCTCCTGGCATTGCTTTAATGGTCGCTACAATAGGAATAGCTTGTTGTTTAGTCGTACGTTTAAGCTCCCTAAATGAGAGAATACGGCTAGTGATCCCCATCAGTGCCAAACTGATTATAATAATTAACGCAATCACACTTTTACGGTGATATTTTTCTGGTATCTCCAACTTAAGTTTCTTCAGCATGCAGAGCTCGCTTATCTATAGCAGATTGACGCCCATGAATAAGGCAAAATACGGCAGGAACAAAAAGTAACGTGGCAACCGTTGCAAAAAGTAATCCACCAATGACGGCACGACCCAACGGTGCATTTTGCTCTCCCCCTTCTCCCAACCCCATTGCCATCGGTAACATACCGATGATCATCGCAAGTGCAGTCATTAATACTGGGCGAATACGTGTTGCTCCAGCTTCCAGAGCTGCCGTGAATGCATCATTTCCTTCCTTCATATGTTGACGAGCAAAACTAATGACTAAAATACTATTAGCGGTTGCCACCCCCATGCACATAATCGCACCTGTCAGCGCAGGAACGCTCAAAGTGGTATGCGTGAGAAATAACATCCATGCAATTCCAGCAATCGCTGCCGGCAATGCGGTGATAATAATAAAAGGATCAATCCAAGATTGAAAATTAACCACAATCAAAAGATAAACCAAAATAATTGAAAAGATTAACCCCAAATATAGCCCTTTGAAAGAATCTTGCTGCGTTATCATCTGTCCACGTTCAGCCACACTTGAGCCTTTAGGAACCTCTTTGTTGGTGCTCTTAACCAATTTATGCACGTCACGAGCAACACCGCCTAAATCACGATCCTGTACGGCAGCAAAAATATCAATTACGGGTTGGACATTGTAATGCGATTCAACCACCGGACCATACGTTCGATTAATTGCGGCTAATCCTCCCAAGATTTGCGGAACAGCCGTTGTTGCCAAATGACTGATAGGCATATTGCGTAAATCTTGCAAAGAAGTCATGCGATACTGTGGGACCTGAGTCACAATGGGATAAGAAACACCATTTTTAGGATCTAACCAAAATGTCGGCGATGTCTGAAAACTGCCAGACAGCGAAATCAACATATTTGAGCCTACATCGAGTTGTGTGAGCCCTAATTGGCGAGCATAACTCCTATCAACATCTACTTGTAATTGTGGATAATTAAACGATTGCCGGATCCGAGCATCAACAATGCCTGGAATTTGCTTAATTTTATTCAACAACATGGAAGCATGTTGTTGATTGGCTTTCACATCAAAACCAATCACTTGCACATTAATTGGAGAAGGCAAACCAAAATTGAGGATTTGAGCGACAATATCTGCCGGTAAAAAGGCAAAATTCACCCCCGGAATAAGATCGGGCAACTCTTTACGTAATTGACGCACATATTCCACAGTTGGCCTATGATTTTCTTTCAAGGAAATTAGAATATCTGCATCCGCTGGCCCCACTGGTGCAGAATTACTATAGGATAAGTTAATGCCACTATAAGGTAAGCCAATATTGTCAACAATACTCTCTAAGTCTTTGGCAGGAATAATCTGCCGAATAATACCATCAACCTCATCGCAAATTTTCGCAGTTTCTTCCACTCTTGTGCCTGTTGGAGCCCGGACATGGATTTTAATTTGCCCCGCATCGACTGCCGGAAAAAAATCTGTGCCAAGCCAAGGCGTAAGAAGCAGCAATGAAGCAATAGTGAATCCTAAAAATAAGGCAATAAACAATAATCGTTGCTGCAAAATCGCATGTAGAAAGTTTTTATAATTATCTCTAAAATGCTCAAATTTCTCTTCAAAAGCATGATGAAATCGAACAAAACGGTTGCTTGAATATTGTGATGTGTGAGGGTCAAAGCGACGTAACCAATACTTAGCCAGTGTTGGCACTAGCGTTCTAGATAAAATATAAGAAGCCAACATCGCAAATGTGACGGCTTCTGCAAGTGGTACAAATAAATATCGCGAAACCCCTTCTAAAAAGAACATAGGTACAAAAACAATACAAATACAAAGTGTTGATACTAATGCAGGAATAGCAATTTGCTCAGCGCCATCTAAAATGGCTTGCTCAACTTCTTTGCCCTGCTGTAGGTTCCAATTGATGTTTTCAATAGCTACCGTGGCATCATCCACCAAAATCCCTACCGCTAAGGCAAGCCCTCCTAGGGTCATAATGTTGATAGTTTCACCTAACGCAGATAATACAATAATGGAGGACAATACAGACAAGGGGATAGAAATCGTAATAATCAAAGTACTGCGCCAACTTCCTAAAAATAATAGAATCATCAACCCTGTCAATGCGGCAGCAATCACTCCTTCTCGTATCACGCCAGAAATAGCAGCGTTCACAAATATCGATTGATCTCCCAATACCGCTAAATTCAACTCTGGCGGCATCATATCTTTTATTTTGGGAATTTTTAATTTTACTTTATTAATAATGTCTAAAGTGGATGCATTTCCTGTTTTTTGCACCGACATCATCACGGCACGGGTACCATCAACACGCACGATATTGGTTTGTGGTGCAAAACCGTCGCGGACATGCCCTATATCTTTAACATATAAAACAACACCTTTATCATTTCTAATGGGTAAGTAATTGAGTCCTTCTATCGTTTGCGGGCTGGCATTAAGGCGCACGATATATTCATAAGATCCTATCTTCTGCGTACCCGCAGGCAAAATAAGATTTTGTGTACCAATTGCGGCATTCACATCTTGCGCTGAGATCCCATACGTTTGCATTGCTTTGGGATCTAAATCCACCTGTATTTGTCGGATCTTTCCACCATAAGGGTAAGGTAAGGCCGCGCCTTGTACAGTGGCCAACTGCGTGCGAATAAAGTTATTTCCCAAATCAAACATTTTTTGTTCTGATAATTTTGAACTGGAAAGCACCAATTGCAACACAGGCACAGTAGAGGCGTTGTAGCTCAAAATAAGCGGTGGCGTAGTACCCGCGGGAAAATTACGTAACATAGTTTGAGAAATAGCAGTCACTTGGCTCAATACAAAATCAATATTGACTGAAGGATGAAAAAATATTTTAACTACGCTTAATCCAATTAAGGATTGCGATTCAATATGTTCAATATCGTTTACTGTGGTGGTAAGTGCACGCTCAAAATAGCCGGTGATCCGATCCGCCATTTCATCAGGAGGCAACCCCGTATAGCTCCATACCACACTCACAATCGGAATGTTAATGTTAGGAAAAATGTCGGTTGGCGTACGCATGATGGTGAGCGGACCGAGGATAAGGATCAGTAATGCCAGCACAATGAAAGTATAAGGTCGAGCTAAGGCAAGACGTACAATCCACATACTTAGCCTTTACACTTGGTATTTTTTTCTAGACTAGCAATAAATTTTGTTAATAGCGTTAATAAGGTATCTATTTCTTTAAATGAGAAATCTTCTAGTCGCTGATTATAATGATTGAATACCAGGGGACAAAAATTCTCAATGGTCTCACGACCTAATGGCGATAAGCTAAGAGAAATGATACGTTTATCTTTTATGTTTCTTTTACGTTCAATCAGCTCACGTCGGCGCAATTGCTCAATGACGCGCGTTAATGCACCTGTGTCATAACCTAGCTGTTGACAAATATCACTGGCAGTAGAAGCAAGATTATCACGCAAGAGTACAAGTACCACATATTGGGTAAAGCTAATGTCTTGCTCGGCGAAAAGTGCTTCTACCTGAGAAATGACCAATTTACTGGCGCGACGAATCAAATAGCCGATGCTATGCCGTGCACCATAATTTTCAGCGGTATAATACATCCTTGTCCTATACGCTTAAAAAATGTCTGCCTAAGCAGCCATTAATGCCGGTTATTGCGTTAGCTGTCAAGAAAAAGCAAGGAAATCGGCTTCATCTTTTATTATTTAGAAAACCAACCATAATACTTTGAGAATAATCACAAAGCCGCATGTAAACCTGGAACCATCCATCAAAAATAGTTAATATATCTTTGGTTTGTTTGTTTTCACTAAAGGAGACCACAAATGGCTAACAAAGAAAAGAAATCACAAAAAGAAGCGAAAAAAGAACCTAAATTAAACCTGAAGGAAAAACGTGCGCTGAAGAAAGCCAAGAAAGAAGGTAAGTAATCGTTTTTTCAAGCAAGTTTGTTCTTTGGTTCCTTTCTGTTCCTTCTCCCGCTTCGCGGGAGAAGGTGGCGCAACGCGCCGGATGAGGGTATTTTAACGAGGACCCTGATCCTAACCCTCTTCCGCAAGCGGGAGAGGGGGGCAGAGAGTTCTAAATTTAAAGTTTATCTCACTTCTATGTTCGCCCTTTCACTTTGCCCATTCGCATCGACTACGCTAATCGTATAGTAACCAGGTTTTTCCGGCGTCCAAAAACGCTTCTGCTGCCAACATGAAACCTCTATCGGCTCATCATCAACCATCCAGGTGTAAGGCCTTTTACCCCCACTGACTACCAAAGGTATAGGCTTGAAATGTACTTTATCTTTCTCTAACTCAACGACCGTGTCATTCACAGGGAAAAGCAATTGTGGCCTCTCTTTATGCAAGGCAGCACGATGATTAGCTGAAGCTGATACAGGTTTAAGCTGTAGCTCAGGTGAGGCAACATGCGTCTTATGACTCATCCGCTGTTTAGGCAAGAGCTGAAAAATTTTATGTGTTAAAGGAACGGCTAAGCTTCTCCCTGTTACACTTCCCATGCGCGATCCATCTGGCATCCCTATCCAGATCCCAACAACATACTGGCTATCGTAGGCAATAGCTAAAGCATCACGATGACCAAATGAGGTTCCCGTTTTTAAAGAAATCTTTTCAAGATCTTCTGCCAAAAAAGGGCTGACATTATCTTCCGTCAGAATATCGGTGATTTGCATTGCAGCACGCTTTGATAACATTTGATGCGTAGGAATTGAGGGCGTCGCTTCTATATAAGAAAATGGCTTAACTTCTCCTTGACGCGCCAGTACTGCATAAAGAGAGACCAATTGCTCTAACGATAATCCTAACCCACCCAACGCGGTTGCAAGACTCGGTCCTTCTATGCTGTGAGGAAACTTCGGCTCAATGCCAGCTTCTTTTAAAATCCCAATAAAACGCACTACCCCAATTTCATTCAATAAAGCGACTACCGGAATATTGAGCGATAAAGATAAGGCTTCACTCACCGGCACGACGCCATGGATGTCCTTATCAAAATTACGCGGCATATAGGCACCAAAGCGTTGCCTATCATCTAGCACTAAACTGGTTGGCTGTAAGATCCCCATATCAAAGGCTAATCCGTAAATAAAAGGCTTTAAGGTCGAACCAGGCGATCGTGACGCACAGATATAGTCAACAAAACCACTATTGTCTGCATCGAGATAGTTTCGTGAAGCAACATAAACAAGTGGCTTATTATGGATGTGATCTAAAATCAAAATAGCTGCATTCGCCCCACTAGGTAGCAATCCCGCATAATTTTGTAATAGTTGCTCAACTTGTTTCTGTAGCGGCATATCCACTGAAGTGACCAGAACCGGTTGTGTCGGGTGCAGGTTTTTAAGTCGCCAAGCAAGATGAGGGATCTCTTTGGGTTGTTTGACGGTGACAGGCAATGGAGCATTAGCAGCTAATGCTGCCTCATTTGCTGTAATCAATCCTTCTTTTTGCATCAGTGTAAGAATATGTAAGCGCGCCTTTAAGGCTCTCTCTGGAAAATGAATCGGATGCAACCGCGTCGGAGATTGCACCATAGCGACTAAAAGAGCGACTTCTGCTGGTGTCAGTTGTTGCGGCGATTTTTTAAAATAAGCCCAGGCCGCCGCATTAACACCTTCAACATTTCCCCCTAAGGGGGCTAATGTCATATAAATATTGAGTATTTCAGCTTTAGAAAAATGCCATTCTAACTGCAAAGCACGAAAACACTCTATCAGCTTTGAACGTATTGTTCGTGGGCGCGGCTCTAGAAGCCTCGCCGTCTGCATGGTAATGGTTGATCCCCCTGAAATCACCCGCCCATAGCGTATGCGCTGTCCCAACGCACGCAACAAGGCAACAGGGTTAACCCCTACATGCTTTTTGAAATAACGATCTTCACGCAAAATCAAAGTTTCTAGGTAAAGCGAATTCACATCATGGGTTGCAGTTGGCATCCGCCATTTTTCATCACGGGTATGAAAAATATGTAGTGGCTTTTGATTTTTATCTAAAATGCTCACCGATATATCGCGATAACGAGATAAATCAACCGGAAAGATAACATCCGTTATCGCAAAAATGACAACAAGTAAGGCGAGTGCCATGAGAAAACATTTGAGTTTTCTCATATTTAGTTCGCTTGTGTTATTTCAATACGTTCTTCCTTGCCATATTTGAAATATTGCGGTTGATACATCGATTCCACATACACTGCCGGATAAGTAAACTGACCGCCAGTAACCGCTCTGATCACATAGGCACTGGTAAAATGTGTTTTTTGATCTAATTCAAACGCTGCGACAAAGCGATCATCCCGTCCTTCTATCCGACTTGCTGGTGTGAGTTTTCCTAACCATGGAAAATGTTGTTCGACAGCATCATCGGATAATTTAGACACTTCAATCTCAAAACCTGCCGGCAAGAGATCGACCATTAACACATGATGCAGATCTTCTTTTAAGCGCTCCCCTTTTACAACAACTACATAGCGCTCGCCAGATTGGAACTTTCCAGAAATGGGCTCTCCATTTAAAGTATATATTTCACGTTTGATCTCAAAACCACTTTGAGGCAATAGATTAAGATCGACAGGCTCACCCACCACAGAAAGTGAATAATAAAGTGGAGTCTGTCCCTCATTCACTAATTGTTGCGGATGATTAAGATCTGAAAATTGAAAGCGCTTATTCAAGGGGGCATTCCCTTGATATACTTTCCCATTGAGCGAAGCTTGAAAGTTTTTATGCGCTTCCTTCAATGCAATTGAAGCGCGGATAAGCCATGCTTTTTCTTGTGTACTAAAATATTTGACTTCTTGCGCTTTGGCAACGAGCTCTTGAGCTAACAGATGCAACTTTGGATTGACGTGCGTGGTTTCTCCTAATAATGCAACGAGTAATGCCAAATCTCTTAAGTGAGAGCTAAACTGCCTTTCATCAGTGTTTGCCACACTATTACTTACAATTGCCTTTTCAAACCACTGATTGGCAAGTTGCGCTTCCCCAAAATAAGCAAATGCAGCGGCAATAAATGCACAATCTCGCCTCAAAACGATTTCCTTTTCATGATTATCGGCAAAAAATCGTAATTCACGAAAAGTATCTTTGCCTTCTTTAGCCAAAAGATAATGTGCATAGGCAACCAAGGAAACATCACCCTTGCGGCTCAATTGTCTTTGCTGGGTTTCCTTGATCCAGTTCATCAAATTAGCCTTCATGGCACTAGGAACCATGACACCTTTTTGTTCAAGAGTGGTCAAAACATCTGCCGCATACAAGCTAAGCCAAGGTTCAGTGCTACCTGTTAAGGACCAAAGCGCAAAAGAACCATCATACTTTTGCAAGGTTGAGAGCTGATTAAACCCAGGGGCAAAGATTTTGGCACATTGCATATTATTGGTGCAATCACCTTTTTCTAATTCATGCGCATGCGCTAGCAACCGGCTAGTCGTTTGCTCAAGGCAATGATAAGGATACTCTTTTAGTTCCTGAATCAGTTGTGCGCGTCCTAGATCCGGTACCGCACCTACGGTCAAAATGACTTGACTGTTGGTGGGTTGGAAATTACTAAATAAAGCACTATCTAATACCAGCCTCTTTTGTGCCTCTAAACTGCCATAGCGGGTTAGCGAAATACTTTGCGCTTTCTGACGTACTGCAATTTCCCAGGTGCGCGATAAGCTAAAGCCTTCTTTCCCTTGAATGGAAGCTTCAACCTTTTTAATGCCAGTATCAGTAAAAGTTTGTTTCAATGGAACGCGTTTTTCTTCATCCTTTTTCAAGTGCACTGCTTTATTAGCGGTATTACCTTCCGAAGAAAGACGAACTTGGTACTCTCCTTCTTTTGCATCTACATTACGCAAAATAAGTGGTATCGATGCGGTGTCCTTGGGTGCCAAGAAACGAGGTAATGCAAGGTACATATCAATTTCATCACGCACGATAACAGCACGCTCAACACTGCCTACGCTTTTTTCATCCCATACAAGCACCATCACACGTAACTTTCCAGAAAATTCAGGTAAGGTAAAAGGGACTTTTAACGTTTTTTGACCATTTGTATCTAGCACCCCAGAAAACATGGATACGATTTTATAAGGTCTTGCACCAAGCTGTGCGAAAGCGCGACTAGAGGGCCCATCTCCTCCCACTTCAAAAGATCCGGGACGGGTTCCATAAGGGTTAATTAAAAGACCATAGCTATCTCGTAATTCATAAGCTAATTGCTTTTGCCCAAAGAAATGACCATAAATATCGGGGGTTTTATACCCTACCAAGGATAAGGTTGCCTCATCCACTACAGCAATCGCCATTTTTGCACTAGAATTTGTCGCTAAGGATTTTAAATCAACCTCAACGACTAAAGTCTGGTTAGACTTGATAACTTCCGGCGTTTTAATTGCAACATCAATTTTGTCCCCTGAGGTATTGGAGCTATTAAACCATGCAACGCCAATCGCACGAGAAGGCATCACCGAAATTTTGGGGTTACCCGGACGAAAAACGGTTGCTAATACATAATCACCAGAAGTTGCACCATTTTTTTCAAGTTCAATTTCAAGGCTATTATTTCCTTTTTCTACCTTACTGTTATGAATAGGTTTAAAATTATTTCCTGCCAAGGCAAGGAAAAGTTCCCCTTCAAAAGGACTATTCAGATTAATCTTCGTTTTACCATTTTTGCCAGGCTCTAAGCTTATTTCTAACAAATCAGGTCTATCAGGCGCTTCTTGAGATTGATACCAGCCAGCACTAAAACGCATACTGGTTGCTACCCCTGTTTTTTCATCTAAGATCTCCAATCGATATAAACCTGAATCGACTGGGATAGAAAATGGTGTAGGCGTTGCACCTTCTAAATTGAGTAAGCCATTTGCCACTACTCTATCTCGGGTAACCACTTCATACTGCCAGTTAGCGCCGGTTTGGAACCAAACGTAATCATGCTCTTCAGTAAATAATGTGTATCTCAAGGCAGCTTTTGCTTGTAATTTACCTTGTGAATTCAGTGCTACCACATCAAAAACGGCTTTTGTATTGATAGGAGCGACGCCATCTTTAAAGCGCGGAGAAATACCAATGACATAAGGTTGATGCCAAAAAGGCGTCACGTGCTTAGCCGTTTGAGCACGTCCACCTACTTCAAAAACCGTTACAGTGGTTTCAAGCTGTAATAAGTGAGAGGTTTGTGGCTCCATATCAACAATGGCATTGATATTTGCCTGCCCTTTTTCATCGGTTTTAGTTTTAGCATGCTTGAATTTCTGCGGCACCCATTGTTCTTCCTCTAAACCAAAATGGTAATTCTGCCATGCAAGAAAAGGCTCTTTTGCCAAAACCAGGCTCGATTCGGCTTCTACATGTAGATCTGCGCCGGGTGGTCCAAAATAATATTGTGCCTTCACCGCAACAGTATTATGTTCGTGAGGAGACATCCTTTCTTGATTTGAGGTTGTTTTTACTTCAATACGAGGTGGTACAAAATCAAGCACCTGAAAAGAAGTATGGCCTATCTCCGCAGCGAAGGGATCGACAAAAATGGAAGCAACCCAGCTACCTGATTGTGCTTGTGCGTTGATGGGAAAATCTAGGACATAAGATCCTAACCCTTGATCCTGTAGCACAGACTCATGAGCAATCACACCATCGGGTCTGTATAGACGCAACGTTAAAGGGAGATTGGTACGCGCATAACCTGCAACATCGCGCACTAAACTTAAGAAATGAACAGTCTCTCCTGGCCTATAGATACCGCGTTCGGTGGTAATATAGCCATCAATAGAACCTTGAGGAGCACGTCCAGCCGCACCATGTGAAGACAAATCAAAAGCTTCATTACGAAGATTCAACGCTGTAAATTGTTTTCCTTCAAAAGAAGCCGTTAAAAACGCAGGGGCATTCCCTCCCTTACCATTGAGTAGAGTTTCGCTAAAGCTTACCATGCCATTGGCTTTCGTGTGCGCTTTTGCGAGTTCACGGTTATTGCGAGCAACCAAAGTCACCTCTACTCCATTAAGCGGATTTGCTGAATGCAAAGAACGTGCAAAGACATGTAATCCATCTTTACCTTTGTAAGTGCTAAGGCCAATATCACTAATCACCAATGCTTGCGCAGCAAATTCATCTCTATCATAGCTATGTTCGTTAACGCGCGCTTCTACAACATAGACACCTGGTATAAGTTTCTTGCCAATGATCTCATCAATGGGTAAGCCTGAAATGGCCGTTTTATCCATTTCCCCTTTGCTATGATAAGTTCCTTCCCAAATAACTTCGCCTTGTTCTTCTTTGAGATATTGTGCATTCCAAGATTGGATATGATTGGAAAACCACTGTGATTGTATGCTTTGAATATTACGTTCAGGGACATGAATGATTTTAAGTTGTACCTTAGACACATTGACGGCAACAAAAGGGATCATTTGCGGACCATGCGCAGGCAACACATAGCCGCGCTCTCGAAAGCGGATGGTGGGTTTACGATGAGGAATATAAAGGTTTAGTGATTGTTCTTCATTGAGTTTTACTCCCTCACCTGGAAATCCAGCTTTAAAAGTAAATTTATAATTATGGCCAAACTGGAGCCCTTCAAGACAAAGCTTGTTTCCTTTGGCAATAACGGCCAAATCCTTCACTTTAGGTTCAAGTGTCACATAATCTTCGTATTGAAACGAACGGTTTTTGACCAAAGGATAAGTCCAAGAAATACATGCCGAAGCAATATCGCTACGTTGAGGAATATCCATGAAATAGGGAGCAAATTCTGTCGGATAGGTATTTAATAAAGCTTGAATACGTTCTTCAATCTGAGCCGTGTCAGCCAATTTTAAGGCTGCCTGACGAAATTCATTGGCATCATATTGTTTATCATCTACCAATCGATAGATGGTCCATAGCACCACAGCCTTATCTACATCAGTCAAGGCATATTGATAAGCTTTAGTTAATGCGGCATCTATTGCGCTTTGATAATCTTGGTAAGAATCATATTGATCTAATTCAATAAACGCCCGGGTTAGCAAAAACCAGGCGTTGAAATCAGCTGGGTTATCAGAAAGCACCCGGGCTAGTGAATAGCGTGCACCGTACCAATCCTTACTGTCAAACGCTTGCTTGGCATTCACCTTACGTTCAAGCTTCTCCAGCATAGATGAAGAAGTATTAGGCTGCGTAAATAAAGTATGTTGATAATAACTATCAGCCTCTTTGACTCGCTTTTCACTTAATAACTTCTCATTTGCCATCACCAGAGCACTTTGGCAAAGAAAACAAATTAAAGCACATACAACAAATAAGGAAAATTTAACGTAAAACTTATGAGAATGTGGATGGCGCATAGGAAACTACTTCATGCGAAAAAGATGGCAAATTTTTATCTTTTCGCTTTTGAAAAGCAAGAGAAAACCAGAGAATTTGACATATTTATTTTTCAATGCACTTTTTTATCTATGAAATTTAGATTTTCTGAATGTTTCAGCGTAATGCGAAACTGGGAAAGATAGCGTAAGTGCACTTTTTAGCATGAAACGCTTTCTTTTTTCATGCTGTTTTTATCTTACATCAAAGAAACCCAACTGACTTTATCGTTGCTCCTGTCATGCAACTCGACTATGATAAATGGCAAAGGAAAACACGCCCACGAACACGGAGCATTTGTGAAAATTGAATTTACTGAAAATCCCTCAACAGAAGATATCCAAACACTTACCAATAGCATTAACTATGAAGCAGCCATCAGAGGGATCACCTCTAAAGCGTTGCCATTTGGATTTTGGATCCGCGAAGCAGATGGAACGCTGATTGCAGGCTGTAATGGCTCTATCGTCTATGGCACGATTTATACTGATCAACTCTGGGTGGATCCAGCTTACCGCAATCAGGGATTAGGGATCACTTTAATGGAGAGAGTTCATGAGTTAGGTGTTTTGCACCATTGTAGTCTGGCAACTGTTTGTACCATGGATTTTCAAGAAGTCAGGAATTTTTATGAGAAACTTGGCTATGAGTGTGATTTTGAACGCCCTGGATATGCTCAAGAAGCAATTTGTTATTTTCTAAAGAAAATGCTTTAAGAGCATTTTCTTTCTTACCACAAACTTTTACATTTTGGATCGCGTCCACTTCGTCCATGCAGCCAAGTGCAACAATCCCCTTCTTCAAAATAACCACGTATTTTGAGAAATTTTCCATAAGTAATCACCGGATGGAATTTACAAACCATCACTGCTGGGGTTCGACGCGCTAATTCTTCACGTTGAAAAGCTCTGTCAAATGCAATATCTGAAATGGTATAAGCAAGCAATAATGCTAATAGCATTTTCATAGAATGTGCCACCTCTACTCTATATGCTATCTATACATAGTGACAAGTCATTGTTGCTAAGAGTTCATTTTTTCATACAGTTGATATAAACAGTTTATCGTCTTCTCTATAGGGTTTCGACGGAAATTACCGTCGCTTGAGGATCTATCTTTTTGACTCAAATACCGGGAAAAATCCCATAAAACTAGTTTGCGGCCATTGTTGTTTTAAATAGTGCAATAGAGCCTGACAAGCTTCAGTAAACACGGGTAAATAACCCAAACGACTAGCGTGGACAATAAAAGATTGAAGCCTAGACAACATACGTGGTCGAAATGCATTTGTCGTTGGATCCCATTTAGAATCTGACGCTAATGGTCCACTTGGACATATCCATTCTTGTTCAAGAAATTCATCTAACCAGCGATTAGCGTTATGAATAATCCAATACGCACAGGCATACACCTTGGCGCGATAATAAAGGTTGTCGACGTTCGCAGTCTCAATTTTCTTTTTTAATTCATTGCGATAAAGCGTTTCCATTTTTATAATAATGTTATCGGGTGTATTCTTTGAGCACCAACAGCTTGGCATGCTCATGCGTAAATAAACCCCATCTATCAATGCAAGTCCGATATCACCATATTCAAAATCAATCAGTCGCATCTTTTCGCCTTGAAAATACACATTATCAGGGCAAATATCACCATGAAGTAAAACTCTAAACTCATCATTTTGCTGTAAATAAGAAAAAATCTGCTCTATTTCCTGTTGTAATTGCGGTGTTATTTTACCCAACAAATCTTCAAATCGTTTAAGAATCCGAGTCACATCATCTGTCTTGAGGTAATGAAAACGAAGGGTTTGCGGATAAACTCTGGTTAAAATAGCTTCAAATTGTTGCGTTTTACCAAAAGTATCGGCATGCATTTTCCCTATGCGTTGTACATAAGCTGTGAGCGCTTCCTCAGCTTTTTGTAAATTTATTGGCGATGATGCTCTTGTTAATGGATCAACCAAACTGGGATGGCCTTCTCCCAAATCTTCAATTAATATGAATTGATGTTCAAGGCTTGCGCCCCAAAATTGTGGAGCATGATCTGTACCAATTGCGCTTAAAAATTCTATACCGGCCCAATCATGAGCAAAGCGGCTCCATTGTTCTTGCTCAGTCTCTCCCTGAATTTCTACCGTTGTTTTTTTTAAGATAACAGAAGCTGGGATCAGTGTAGTGGGATTTTCAATGATTAACTTGAGAATTAAATTACGTCGGTCAATCTCAGTCAATTGAATAATTTTTGAAAAATTAATCCCTCTTTGAAAATGAGAAGAAAGAATCTTAGCTGCTTCTTGTGCAATATCATGAAAATGGGTTGAGGAATATTCAAGCATGTTAGTTTCAACATCTGGTGAGTGTTAAATGAATTATATTCAACATTTGAAAAAGTAAAAAATGTGATATGTGGCTACTACACTTTTGTTAGTCTTCGTGCTAATATTTGCTCATTTGGCTATACCTTAGGTTGTAAAAAATGTTGAACGGCTTACTAACAATTATCGGACTTACCAATACCTCAGAATCCACCAAGCTAGCCAAAATAAAACAATGGGTAAAAAAGAACGCTAAGCTTTTAGCAGAAAATGCTGATAACTCTCTCCAAGAAACAACGGCGCTGATTAAAGCAGCAGAGGCCGGATATGTTTCTGTTCTACAATACCTCTGTAATCAAAAAAAATATGATCCCAATCTAAAGAATAGTATTGGCCAAACTGCTTTAATGGCTGCTATTTTAGCGAAACAAGAAAAAGCGGCACTCTTTTTATTACCTATAACAACTGCAATGTGTCCAGATAGCCTTGAGCAATCACTTTTACATCATGCAGCAAATCAAGGTCTTACCGAGGTTGTTAAAGAAATTATTCTTTTGTATCCATTGATGGTTCATAGCCAATCTATCGTGGGGCAAACGCCTTTATTTACCGCGGCCAGAGAGGGGCAAACCTCTATCGTCAAATTATTATTAGAAAATGGTAGCAATCCAAATACAACTAATGATTACGGACTCGGTCCTGTTGGTGTTGCTTTTATTCAAGGACATGCTGATACAATCAGAACGCTCATACAACATCGTGCAAGTCCAATTGTATTTACGAATCTTATCAACCAAACAAGCGTCTATCAGCAATTCTGCGAAAATTTCCCAATTAATCCTCCTTTAAATTGCGTATATGCGCTTCTTGCTGCGGGGGCTGGTCTAGAAATTTCCCATATTCCTGATGCGATACTAGCCACAATCAAGCTAAAGCGTTCTCAATTAAAAGATTTTTTAATTTTAGGAGAAGAAAAAACTCTTGAAGGTTCTTATAAAAAACATTTTTTAACCAGTATCACTGACTTTGAAGCAAAATTAAAAAATCCTGCATGGCGATTTGAAGCAGAACAGCTTGCAAGAGCCTGTGTTCATCCATTATTACAACATTTACCCCATGTTAAAAAAATGTCTGCATTACTCCCCCCTGTCTCTGTGGAGACGAAAAATGCAATGTTTATGCCTCATATTGAAAACATCAGGCGTGCACTGCCCATCAAAGCAGAAAATATGCACGAGGTTGTCGTGGAAGATCCTTGCATAGATAAACCTTTAGCAATAACCTCTCAAGAAGAAATAGATCTCCTTGGCTTTGAAGAATTGATTACAACATTTCATCAAAACTTTCAATCACTACACTTTATTCATTCAGAAATGCAGCCTTATATGCTGCCTGTGAAAGATCATCTATTGGATCTAAGCTTTGGCATTAAAAGCGAAATACCGTCATATCCAAGAATGATCCCTTATTTATTCCATTTTTTTGAAACATTAAATTTACTCATTCAAATAGTACACCATCCTCAAGCAGCTGAGATTAACCTTAATCACTTCAATAAAGTAAACACAGTTTTCAGCAATACTTTTCAAATATTTTTAACTATTTTCAGAGAAGCAACACAAATTGAGTTTTCAATTGTTCATCTTCCATTTATAGAAAAAAAATTAAAGCAAATTATTAAGCATCATGGAAGAATTTTAAAGAAAATTCATTCGGGACTATTTAATGCCTTAATAGATGCCGAAGCTATTTCTTGTTATTATTTAGCGCGCCAATATCTTCATCAAGGAAACAACGATGCAGCTTTAACTTTAGCGCTACAAGCAAAACAGTATAATGATATGTTAATCATAGATAATGAAGGACTAAAAGATAGCGCTCAACATACTTCTGCTATTTGTTCTGCAACCTTGGCAGCAGTTTTTACAAAACATGGCTGGATAAGTAAAGCAATGCATCATCTCTCTAAATCTTTAAAACAATTAATTGCACTACAATTCACTCCTGATCTCTTGCCCTTTGAAGAATGTCTCAAAATAGCTACACTCCTTACTAAGCAAAACAAAAAAGCAAAAGCTATCAGCCTACTTACACAAGCCCTATCTTTTTTTGAAAGCGCTGATAAATTCTTATTATCTCCAGAATTTCATGAAATTAGATCCACTATTGATCAGCAACACAAATTGCTTTCTTATGAATTTTTTATGGAAAGAGTAACTGGTTTAAAACAGTGTTTGGGCAGCATTGTGTCATTCAAGATAAATGAAGATATGTTTCAATTGATTCTTTGCTTAGACGCAGAGCAATTTAATTCTTCTAATCAAGAATTGATATCGGCATTTTTAATACAGCATCCCGAATTTGGAGCATTAAAAGACTATCAACTCGTTTTAAATAGGGATTGTGTTTTTTCAAATACCTTTTTGGGGCAGCTAAGACAATTAAAAAGTCTTTTGTTAATAAGACCTAAAGAAAAAATCGATTTTTCCACCGCTTTTAGTCAAATTGAAGAAGATTTGTTTGCACTAACACTGCAAGATGAGTTAACAAGTTATTCTATACCTTCAAGTTCAGAAAATGAACGTACCACAAGCAATACTCAGTTCCCAAACTACGAAACTTATGGCTTTGTACCGTTACCAGATTTCACACCTATTATTCCAATTGTTTCAAGCTATTTACCCGAAAATACTTTATTCTTGACCATGCCAGACAACAGTGAAAACTTTCAACCTTTTTATAAACTCATACGGGATAAGCATACTCAAGCTTATCATGAAATTCATGCCATAGCTGATGGTGTGAATGAACAAGGCGTAAAACTTGGCACCCAACGCGAAGGAAAGACTAAGGTTGCATATGGCAGGATCAAAGTATTAGGAAGTGATGGTAAAAAACGTGCGCGCGGCTATGTTGAACAAACCATTATTCTTCCTAATGGAAAGCAACGTAAACTTTACGTTTTCCGTGAAGTAAAGGATAAGAAACAAGAACAACGCGAATCTTATAAAATATAGTCTTCGCACATCCATCGGGGGATCTTCTCCATCTACCCGACAACACCTGTGCGATCAACTAGAATGAAGGAAAGGTTATTTTTTCTACTTAGTGGTAAACTGAAATACATGTCTTTCCTCATTTCGCTTATATGCGATTTTTTGAAAAGACGCTGAAAAATGGTTCTGGGTGTAATCTTTAATAGTTTTTAACCAAAATTGATAAGCGCCTTCATTGCCTGGAAGAACCATCACTTCCCAATTTCCTAGAAATTGATCAAAGCAAAGATGTGCGACGTATTGACCAATTCCTAAACGTTGATAGGGACGCATAATAAAAAATTCTCCCATGGTCCAGTCTATCTGAGAGGTTGTGCCTACTTTATTCATTAGCACAAAGCCTGCTAATTCTCCATTAACACGCACAAGAAACGGTTTCCTTTCTTTTTCTTGCCAATAAAGTGGTAACGAAGGAATAAGCTCATATAATCCATTCTCTTCAAGCTTCCACCCCATTTTGCGTCCGACAAAGCTTGCGATATCATAAACATAATATTGGAACATGTTTTGAACAACGATGAAATCTTCCTGAGTAGCAGGGATTAATTTAATATTTGATTTTTCATTGTGATTTTTCATATTGATTGAGCTCTTTTCGTAAATAGATCTTGGAGTGGGAGAAAATATAATTTGGAATTTCCCCCAAGATCTTGTATCCCTGACGTTGATAAAAGCCTACTGCTTGATAATTACTATCTAAAGTTGCATAACGGCATCCCTTTTTAAGGGCTTCGTTTTCCGCTTTCTGTAGTAACTTTGCCCCCAATCCTTGTCCGCGTAATGTTGGCTCAATCCAAATAGCTTGAACATAAATAGATTCGGTATGCATCCAAACTAAAGCACCACCTAATATTTTCCCCTCCTTTGTTTTTAAAAAAACAGAAAAATGAGTAGGCGTTTCTTTAATTAATTTTTTGGTTTCATAACTAAACAATTGTTCTTGTATAAATGCATCCTCATCTTTAGAAGGATTAAAATCTACAATCAGTTTAGCTTTATTGATATGTTGTTTAGAGGGAGTTTCAAAACGAAATACTCGCATTTGATGCGGCTCAGGATGATTTAATGTTTTCAGCTCTTGAGTGAACGCACCCTCAGTATATTCTAATATTATCTTATGCCAAAATTTTAATGCACCAATATTCTCTGGGATCACTGCAACTTCCCACACGCCTTGATATTCTTGAAAAATTTTCTTGGCAATGAATTGACCTATTTTTCGGCGTTGATACGTCGCTAATACAAAAAATTCTCCCATATTCCAATCGACTTCTGCAGTGGTTCCAATCTTATTTATCATTGCAAAACCAGCAGGATGAGCTGCAACTCTGATAAGAAAAGGATATCTCTGTTTATCTTGAAAATACCTTTTTAGATTCTTCTCTAAAATAAGTGTTTCGTATTTGCCGTCTAGAGGAAATTCCCAACCAGGAAGATGACCGCAATAGCGCGACATATCATATTCATAATATCGCGCTATATTTTGAATAAGAGGGAAATCTGAAGAGGTAAGCGCAATGAGTTCTGGATCTGCCATGATGCCACACGTTAAAAATGCTTACATTATATTTCCATCAAAGAATAAACTACTTACTATAAAAATCAAGTTCCGTTAAGGTTTATTCTTAGTTTTTTGTTTCTTTTGAACCGGCGCCTCTTTGTCCTTAGCTTTTTGATCGACTAAGGATAATTGGCTCATGCCAAAAGAAGGCGTTAAAGATCTAAAACCTGATGCAAATGTTGCGGGTTCATGAGCTGATTTGGCTTCCTTTAAGGATAATTGACTCATACCAAAAGAAGGGGTTAAAGATCTAGAGGGATAAGAGGCTCCAATACTTTGAAAATTAAAACTTGGTATGGATGCCACAGGTCTCTGAACAGATTCAATTTCTTTAAATGGTCTTTTAGGCGTTGGACTTTTAATGTCTGGTCTAGATACAGGTGGTTGTGACGTGAATTCCTGTAGTAATAGCTTTTTTTCAAGTGTTGCGAAGTGATCAACTAACTCTTTTTCAACTAAAGGTTCCACTAAAGGCTCAAAAACAGGCAAAAATCCACTCAAATCAGTCGAACTCGAAACACTTTCTTTATCCTGTGGGACATCAGCTTGGTGAGAAAAAATATCGCAGGAAGTACGAAGAACAGGTTGTACTCTAGCACGATTTCTGCGGGAAAAAGCCTGAAAAGCACTTGGTGCTTGAGCGCGTTGGCTAAGGAGGGTAGACCCTATCTGTCTTTTCGGTAAAGCGTCTGCCCTTTCTTGTTTATCATCTGAATTATCTTGATCAAAATTAAGCATAAAATTTCCTCGGCATGTTAAGAATAATACTCTGTGTGATATCCCTAAAACTTTTTATTCTCATCCTTGGATAATTCAAGACGCCCATCTTACTATAAGAATGGAACATTGTTTATAACCCTCACCAAAAGTCATTTAACCTACGCAGTAATCGTAAGGGCACGTTATAAATCCTACTTTTATGATGTCAATAACCCTTCGCTTCTTACCAGAAGTCTTTAGCAAGCTTAAGGCTAATCTCTATAAAAGTACCGTGCTAGTGCACTTATTTAGATCTTCCTTATCGCACTCAATTTTCTGCTTTTTGGTCCCTATTTAAAAAAACCATATAAGAGCTTGAGATGAGTAAAGACGGTGTAGTTGAGGGCATTACCCGAGCGTTATCAATGTTTATAAAGGATATTGTGATCGCACTTCTTCTCAAGAAAAGAGGGCTGCATTAAATGCCTGCAATACAGAAATGGACATGATTTTTACGGAATTATCTAAAATACAAAAGCAAAATAATATTAAAATATCTTTACCTAAAGCCAAAACCCTGGCATCACTTGCATGATAAGTACCGCCTATTAAATAAATTGATGCTAGAAGCATTGGCAACGCAACCTAAGCATGCCCTAAGTTTAAAACAAGTCAATAACAAAATTGCCGCTATTGTCCACTGAATGGAGCAATTCCACGATGTAAAAGCTAAATACATGGAAATGAAACGTGAACTTTTTGACCTTCATCGTGAAAAACTGCAGCAACTGAATCAAAACTCTCCAGATGAACTATTGGCATTCGATTGTGAAATGACGCTCCATGAAGCCAAAGGATTTTATCCAGAAAAAGATTCTTATCAAAAATTTAGACAAAGTCCCAAATGGATTTTGGAAGTTAGCTTTAAAGACATAGTATGAAACAATTAGCTAAGTATAATAAACAACTTTATACTTCAAAAATGAGAATAAAAAAATCAACAGAATTGTACAAATCTTTAAGTGAGGTTAAAGATATTACTGGCTTATCTAATTTTCTCATTCAATTAGAACAAATTAGAAAGGAAACATTTAAAGACTATCTTCATGCAAAAACAAAACGGATCCATGATCCTAAGAAAAGCTACAGTAAACCATCTAGATGCTTCGCATCTTGTAATGTATTTGCTATGATTATACTGACAACTATTTTAAGGAGTTATAGCCATGGAACCCAGAATTAGCATTATTACTTTAGGCGTAAAAGATCTTCCTCGTGCACGACATTTTTACGAGCAAGGATTAGGGTGGTCAGTTTCTTCTGTCAGTAATGAAAATATTGTTTTCATGAAAATAGTAGGAACCATCTTAGCATTGTATCCAGCTGAGTATTTAGCTGAAGATGCCGATGTTGAAAATAACCCTAACCAAGGTTTTCGTCAATTTACCTTGGCGCATAATGTCCGTGAACGACATCAAGTCGCTGAAATTCTTCAACAAGCAGTAAAGGCCGGTGGGAAAATTACCAAATCAGCCCAAGACACCGCTTGGGGAGGCTATAGTGGTTACTTCGCTGATCCAGATGGTTACTTATGGGAAGTTGCCTGGAATCCCCACTTTCAATTTAATCCTGAAGGCACCCTATCTATCCCCAATTAAACTAATCATTCTATACAGAGTGGTTTTAATACCGCTCTGTCTTCTTCTCAACGTTTCTTTTTTAACACATTAAAAGAACTTATCCCTTCTTACACTTGTCAAAACACAAAGCGAGTTATATGCACTTTTGATTATGCACGCAATTTCCGGGAGCATTATGGCAACCATAGAAGAGCTACAAAAGCAAATCGATACCGAAGTCGATGAGGTTCAAAAAATTATTGAAAAGGCGCTCGAACGCTATTATAACGCTCAAAATGAAAAAATGCGCTCATGGATAAGACAGACAGGAGCATCTAGGGCTCAAAGTATTCAACAAGCTATGAAGCGATTAAAAGAGGTAAGAAACACCATTGATCCAGAAAAGCGTGTCTCTCTTTACAAAGAAATCATTGATGGGATATGCCAAACGCCATCAAAGCTTGGTGCAGATTTCAACCCCAAAAATAGCCCAGGATTTTCATTCAATGATGAGGATATAAGATCCCTAAAATCAAGAGAAGAAAATCTTACTCAGCTGCAGCGCCAGATAAATCAACAAAAAGCTGCATTAAATCAACCTAAAGCCTCTCAAGTTCAAGAAAAATCTCCGGTTCCTCCTTCATCTCCCATCGGGAGTTTAAATACAAAAGCGATTAATCATTTTCTTGATAGCTCTATTAAACAATTGGAAAGTATTAAAAAATTAGAAAGTGCTAGGCAATTGGAAAATGCAAAAAATAAGCAAAAAAGCAGTGTCCTTTCTACCTATAAATGGGCAAAGAAAAATATCTTGTCTTCTTTTGGTAAAATCCATGTCAGCAAAAATGAACTCTTGAGCCAATTACAATCTGAGCTTACTAACATTAAAAAAGCTATGGGAAATGAACAAAACCCTATTGCTTCAATGGAGGCATTGAAGAAAATTGAAGAATCTATTCAAAGAATAGAGAAAATAAAAAAAGACCGAATTGAATTCATTACCCAGGAAAACTCATCTTTGGACTTAGCATTAAGCAACGTTAAAAATGAGTTAAAATTAGCACAAGCTAATGTACAGCTCAATCAATGCCTCACAAACCTTATTACCCATGCAAATAACCACCTTGGAAATACAAGTGATACTTTTGGTAACGTGATCGCCGAAAGAAAAGCTGGAAAAAAGGAATATGAACCCAATTCATTAGCTAATAAAGAAAGTATGGCTGGAGATTTTATAGCCGTCGCTTTCCCATATCCAAGCACACACGTTCATCGTGATCAGCTAGTGATTGATACAATTACAGCTTGCATTCATGCAAAACCGGAAACACAAAACAAAGAAGTCACTGAAACTATTCATCTCATTTCTGATTTAACTGATCTCTGCAGGCAAAGAGACAAATTAATGGACAATTTAAGCGCCTATAAAAGCACAACTGATGAAAAACTCATTTTAGATATTAACTTAGAATTGTTTAACGACAATATGGATGGTGTAATAAAAAAACTAGAGGCACAGCCAAATGAAGAATTGCGACAAATGACAGAATTATTGCGTGAAATACAAAAGGATGTCGTAAACTCGATGCCTGACTCTGCACCTAAAATGGCAAAGGATAAATCCATGAGATAATAAGAAAACAGCCTCTCATTTATAACCATTCTTCCTTTGTAATCGCCCAACGTTCATGATCACACCATAAGTTATTTATTTTTAAATAACGCTGGGAAAATCCTTCTAAACGAAATCCATTTTTTTTCACTAACGCAATAGAAGGTGCATTTTGCGGTTGAATATTGGCTTCAATACGATGCAGTTCTAATTCAGCAAAAGCCTCATGCAATAGTAATTTTAATCCTTGGCTCATCCATCCCTTACCGGCATAATCTTTGGCTACATAAAATCCTAAATAAGCATTTTGAAAGAAGCCCCTTACTATCTCACTTAAGTTGTAAACGCCAATGATATTATTCTCTAGAATCAATATATAGCTTTTTTGATTAGGCTGTTGGGAACGTTGAAAATAGGCCTCAAATTCCGCTACAGACAGCGGCGGAAATACCCATGGATGATGCAAAATTTGACTATAGTTTGTCATAGCTAGAAAGGATGATTGATCTTCGGCTTGAATTTCACGGATAAGAAGCGTATTCATTTTTCGTTCCGGTATTACAAGTTTTTTTGCATATAAACCATAGTATAGTCAGGGCCATAGGGCTGGAGCTCAAATAATGGCTTAAAACCATTGTTTTCATAAAATTGATAAGTCTTTAAATAAGATCTGTCTTGATGCTTAGGACTAAGCGTCTCTACCGTTAATGAAAAATAACCTTTTTCAAAACAATATTGCTCAGCTTTTTGCAACAATAACGTCCCTATAAGCTTGCCATGATAGTTTTTATCCACAGCCAGCCAATAAATATTCGCATTTTGAGAAAAAGGAAATTCAAGTGTTATCATACCAACATTTTTTTCATCAAGATATGCAGCAAAAGAAGTTCGCAATAAGCATCCTTTGGCATAACGCTCATTAGCTTCAGGGATCCCAAACCATTCAGGCAAAGTGGTGATAATATACCGACAAATTTCTTCTGCTTGCTCTGGCGTCACTATTTGAATATTGATATTTTGCATTATATTGCTTACTGAAATGTTTTAAATAATCGTTTAAAATGTTGTTGCCACCATGCATCATCTAATACCATAGTTGGATGCGGCGAGGCAATATAAGATCCCATCAACCAAATCTGTCTTATTTGAACAAAAAATGGAATAGCCACTAGTTCGTTTTGCCTTAATTGGCGCACAGCTTGATATCCTGATAAGAATTTTGACCAAAGACGAAGCCGCCCTTTTAAAAAAGCCTGCCAATAGGTGCTTCCTACATCAGTATCACTTACTTGTAACCAGCGAAATACCGCCAAGTCATAAGCGCGCCATCCGTACCCACATAAATCAAAATCAAACAAAGTCACATGATTTTCCGGCGAAAAATGCTGGTTATACCCATGAAAATCTCCACCAATAATCCCCCAAGCTTCTTCACCTAGGTTTAAATCGTGGATCTTTTCTTTTAATTGAATAGATAAATCCCTTAATTTATTTTTTTCCAACAACCATGAAGCACCCAAATGTTGCTGAATAAGATGAATGGGTTCATCTACTAAGAACTTCATGTCAAAAGATAAGCGATGAGAAGTGGAGATAAAATCATTAGAAGCAAGATGGATGTTAGCAATCGCATGACCCAACACATAAGCTCTTTGCATATTGAGAGGCCCTTCTTCTCCTTCAGCAAAGCTCAATAAAACATAATAGCGCTTTCCTTCTGGCGCTTCTAAAGATCCAATATATTGAGCATCTGAGCGTTGTATTGGATAAGAAACATGACAGCCCTTCTCGTGCAAATAATGTAGCCATCGCATTTCAAAATCATAGTCGGTTTGCGTGTTCAACCAATATTTTTTATGCCTATAAACACGTAAAATATATTTCTTATCCGCGGCCCTAACAAGATAATTATCATTATCTCCTACACGAATTAATTGGCAATCAACTGGTTCAGATAAGGGATAAGTTTGTTTAAGAAGTTCAGCCAAATATTCTGGCGCTATCAATGAATTAAGTACTGGTACAGGATTCATAAAAATACAATATGGTTAAAGTTAAAATGTGAAATTAGGTTTTTTTCGCTGCTATTTGACAGCTTTCGTAGAAGCCCAAAATTTGGTTATCATCTAATGCTATTCGTTGAGTTTCTTGATATTTTTTTTGCCACTCTTCTTCAGTCATACCTTGTGCTAAAGCCGTTTTTTTAAACTCTTGAAGACCTATCAGTAATGGTTCTTTTTGTTCTTTTTTCCACAGAAGAGGATGAACCAATTGGCAGGATAAAATGGTAAACCCTGCTTGCTTAGTATAATAGAAAAGTTTCATACCAAAGTCACCATCTCTTCCCAAGCCATCTTTTTCTTCTGAAGGAAGCTTCATTTCTGGCATATATCCCTCCCAAGCAAAAGTAGCAGGGAAAGCGAAAGCAGCATTTATTAACCCCTCTTCCCCTATATAAATACCACCCGAATTTAACACCTCAAAAAATAATTTAATTGTTTGACGAGGAGAATGAAGATGATGTAAAACAAAGCGACAACAAACCAAATCGAAGGTTTCTTTCAGCTGCAAGATATCATAAGCTGAAAGACATTTGTATTCAATGATGTCTTCATCAGACGTTTTTAATTTAGCAGCATGGATCTGATTTTCATTATTATCAATGGCAAGCACCCTGCCAGATGGTCCTACTTGTCTTGCGAACCAACGCGACATATCACCTGTCCCGCAGCCAACATCTAGCACTTTCATCCCTTCTTGCAAACCGTATTGCTTGATAAAAGATTTAGTCGTTGGATTAAACAAGACACCAAGCAAATCGAGCCCCTTTTGTCCTTCTTCTCCTACTTCAAAATCATAAGTCTCTTCGCTCATCATTTCTCTCCAATCACATAATTTTTGCTTTTTGTAGAATATTAGTAAGGCGGTTTAGGCACTTTAGGAACATCCCAGGGCTTTTGCTTTCGTTCAGCTTTCTCCTTGACAGGTTCAAGCCCACCTGACTTATTTTGCATTTGCTGCTTTTGATAAATATCTGAATCGAAAAACAATTTACCGCTTCCTTGTTCTCCCAGCTTGACTTGAATGCCTAATTCATTAAACCGAGAAAGATTAGCGATAACCTGCTGTTGCATAATTTCACGACTTAGTTGCGACCACGGCCCACCACCACCTTCATAAAGAGTTAGTGGCTCTCCTCGGGCATGATGCTTTAATTCAGCTTCAACAATCACTTTAGAAAACGCTGTCAACGCGGCAGTGGCTTTCTCTTTATCTTGAGGGAATTTAAATTGATTCATATTAAGACTAAAAGAATTCCCTCCCTCTTTTCCATCACCATCTTCAGGTTTTCTTGAAAAATTGACTTGAACAGTTGAACCATCAGACATAAAAACTAAGTCGAATGAAATTGTTTCCATACCACCAGTAAAGCCTTGCTGTTTTTCTTGCACAGAAGTCCTGCCAGACTCTCGTGGTTTAACATTCATCTGACTTAGATCAAAGGGTTCACCGCTGCTACTATTTTCTTGATAGCGTTTTTTGGCATCTTCAATCATGTTTTGAAATTGACCAAAGGTAGGTCCTTTCATGCCAGGAGCAGCAACGGTGAGATTATTTCTTTCTTGTTCATCTTTTCGAGATATCATACTGTTTTGCATAAAAAATTCTCGAGATTTATCTTTGTTTATCTTTTCATTTTTAGGTTATTTTTACTGTTTTTTCAATATTAGGTGATAGGTCAAATGATTGTGTCTATCCTAAAATTCTTTTGCTATAACTATATCCTTCAGGAAGTCCTTTTTTGGACAAAACAATTTGCCAAAGTTGATTTTGTCTCGCCCTAAAACTAGCCGCACAAGAAAGTAAATAATATTTCCACATTCGATAAAAATGTTCATCGTATTTATCTTTTAATTTATCCCAGCCATGCTCAACATTTTGATACCATGCCATCAATGTTTTATCATAATGAATGCCTAGATTCTGCCAATCTTCCATCACAAAAAGTCCTTCAAAAGCACTAGAAATCCGTGAAATGGTTGGAATATTACTATTGGGGAATATATAAGCATTTATCCAAGGATTAGTCGTTTTTTCCTGATGATTTGTGCCAATAGTATGCAATAAGAATAAACCATCTTCTTTTAAGCAATGGTCTATTGCTTGCATATAGGTGAGATAATTTTTATGTCCTACGTGTTCAAACATTCCCATGCTTACTACACGATCAAACTTCTCCCCTATTTTAGCAGTACGTCTATAATCTTGAAATCGTAATTCAATGGGTAAACCAGCGCACAGCTTCTTTCCTAAATCGAGTTGCTGGGTAGAAATTGTGATCCCAACGACACTTACGCCGTAGCGTTCTGCTGCATATTTTGCGAAGCCTCCCCAGCCACAGCCCACATCCAACACTCTCATATTTGGTTTCAAGTCTAATTTTTGACAGACAAGATTCAATTTCTGCTCTTGCGCCTTATCTAAGGTATGACTCCCATCCCAGTAAGCACAAGTATAAACCATATGCTTATCTAGCATGATTTGATATAAATCATTTCCTATATCGTAATGTTTCTTGCCAACGACCAAAGCTCTTCTTTTTGTTTGATGGTTAAAAAGAAGCTGTTTTTTATCAAACCACCATTTCTTGAAAGCACTGCGCCAAAATGCACTACTTTGCAGCGCAACGGTTTCTAGATCGGCCATTAAGACGCGATAAATAAATTGGTCTAAATGCTCGCAATCCCACCATTTATCTACATAAGATTCACCAATTGCCAGTTCGGTGTTACTCAACAATCTTCTATAAAATTTCTCATTGTGAATTTGAATATCCCAAGGATTAGGACCATTAATGATAATGCCAGCTTGTTTCAATAAAGATTGAATGGCATCTTTATCATTCATTGGTTCACATCTTCATCATGCATAGGATCCCTCTTTTGCTGGTCTCAACAGCATTTACTTTGGCGATGTACGTCTTTCATAAGGTGAAACAAATTCTTCATGAAAAGATTTTGCAGGCTTTGTTAATTCTACAATTTTTTCTTTTTTTGAGGCTTTAGTCTTATAGCCAAATATTTCACTTAAACTTTTAATGGTCGCATTCAAAGATTCGGTAAGCACACTCATATGGCCAAACTCACCCTTTAGATCGTGATCTTGCCTAATGGTTGCCTTTGCACGTTCACAAAGCGCAATCATGCTTCTATGAATTTCAAAATAACGACCCTTTGCTTGCTTATCACCCTGCTCGTGATCAAAATAATGTCCTATGCTTCTTTTTTCACCTTTTTCTTGATCAAAATCATGCGCAAGATGTATCTCCAAACTTGCCTGGAATGCTCCTTGAACTGCACTAAAAAAATTAACCAGCCCATTTCTTAATTTTTCGCTATTTTCGGTCCTTAATGCTTCATTAACAGTAGAGATTATCTTTGTTGCTATGTTTTCAATACTTTGCTTGAGGGTTTGCTGATTTGCTTGGTCTTGATCAGTATCGTATGTGGCTTTCAATTCATTTTTGATAATACCACTACAATGTTTGGTTAAAGAATTAATGTTGTTAACACATAATGCAAATATATCCGCAAGTTCTTCCACCGTTGCTTTCTTTAACATATTTACCTCAACAAAAGCTTACTTTGATTAGACAAGTCTAGCCCACCAAGGCAAAAGTTTGGTTGTATTTACAAAGTGAATCTAAAAGCTGTTCTTCTTTAAATATTTTCATTTGGCACTTGTTATTTACTGTTCAAACTATCATAATGCAAAAAAATTCAGTTTTTCTTTCCAAAAGGATCCGCGTTAGCTGTTCAACATAAAAATTAGGCATGTATTCCTAATTGCATGAAATGGCACTGAACCCCTCTTCTTACTTTGATAACATCGTCATCTTTGGTCACTTTATTTTTAGGGAAAATGTTTATGCAAAACGGTCCAGATTATAAAGCGTATACAGAAATTGAACTGTTAGAAGCAAAAAAAAATATAGAATCAGCATTATCTACATTGAAGCAACAATATGATGCTGCCGCTATAGAAAAAGCCAAACCCTTTACTACGCAAAAACAGCAATTTGAAAAAAAGCGCAATAAGCTACAGGCCCCCGGACTAAAATTACTAAAAATAGCTCAAGATAAGTATGCCAAAAAGCTTAAGAAAGAGGGAATTGCCTTAAAGAGTAAAATGACACCAAAAGAGCTCGAACAACTACTTAAAGAGCAACTCAAAGAATTATGGTTTTGGCAAAGATGGCAGATTTCACGCTATGATGAAGACAAAAAACTAGGAAAAAAGATTTCAACACTTCAAGCCGCAATTAAAGCCTTAGAAGACGATACTATTGCTTCAATCCATGAAGCATATCTAAGCAAGTTCAACAATGACCCAAGAGTCATTGAACATCAAGCGCGCCTTAAAGAAGTTGAACGTTATTTACAGTTATGCAGATTTAAGCAAAACCCACAAGAATGGCTTAAGATTTTTGAACAACTGGCTAAAGAAATGCAAGTTGATCTGATTGGAAAAGATACTGCAAAACAACTAAAACTCCAGGAACGTTGGGCTTTGCTTAAAGAGGCACTGCTTCTGATAGAAGATAAAGAACATTTTTATCCTATTATTGCACAAATGACGAAAACACTTCTGGAAGATAATGCTGGCTCTATCAATATGGAAATGTTTTCCATGGAAGGTTTTTTAGAAGAAATTGGTATCGATATCTATGCAACGGATGAAAATGGTCGCGGCTCTCTTGATAAAGAATCACCTTTGTACTGGCGTGATAACAATAAACTATCTATTGCTCGCGTTACTCACGTTCAAAAAGTTAATCAAATTGAAGATAAAGAAGGAAAGATAGCACTTTTACGGCGTTTCGCTATCTTTCTTAATGAGGTAAATGTGATTGTGGGATCTCTTCTTAGCAATATTATGAAAGAAGACAATACTTCATTAATCATCCCTATCCCTTCTTCGTCCCAAAATCATGCAATAACAAAAATCCCCCCTTCAGAACATCCAGAAGAAGAACTTGGCAATAAACCACCGTCCACCTCTGAAAATGAGTCTTTAAGTGTTTTTGACTTAAGTAACCTTTTTGCTACCATTTCACTTCAGACCACTGCTCCGAATTCAAACCTGACAGATCCTCCCCCCTCCAAGACGGTTACCTATTCTGCTCCCATATTGATTGGAACGGTGAAAGGTGAATTAGACAGATTGAAAAATCTGGAACTAAAACGACAAATAGAAATTGAGCAGCAAAAGGAATTAGATCAGAAAAGAAAAATAAAACAGCACATACCGAGAGTAAAAATCATCGCTTAATCTTAAATGATCCTCTATCACGCTAATTTGGTTGCACTTGCCAAATTAGCGACTTATTTCTGACTTGCGACAAGGCTAAGCACTCCGTTTTTTTCCAGGTGAAACTGCTAAGTAATTAATTTATGCTGTACGCCTCATTCACCCATTGAGGCTTATAACAATGCCACAAGCTCCCTTTTTTAGCGCTGTTGTAGAAAAAAATGTTGTCTATGAACCTGCAGGTAAAGGAGGGATCAGCAAATTATTTTCTTCCTTTTCCGACTTATTGAATAGCAATCAAGTTTTAAAACTAAGCACCTATTTAGCTTTGATTGCTGGTAATATTGGGATCACAACTTCCTTTCCTTTAAGTGTTGCTTTACCGGTTAATCTTTTATCAACCTACTTAGGTTACCAACATATTAAACAAATACGGGCAGCTGAAAGAAAAGCACACTTTCTAAATGCAACGAAACACATTCAACCTCCAACAGCACTTGCGCATCCAACACAAAAAAATCGAAAAATAACCACCTTTAATCATGTTTTTAGCTTTGTGAAAGCTAACTCTTTGTGGTGGTATGCCTTAAGAGATAATGAGCATAAGGCACCTGAATGGAAAAAACTTTATATTGATAAGCTTCCACTAACAGAGATAGAAGATTCCGAGATAATTGCTGATGGCCAAAATGTCATGATAAAGGTGCAACGTGATAATTATCAGGAAATTTTCTATAAAAAAGTGATCGCAGAAAAAAGAGTGAATGATAAATATGTAGTAACTAATTTATGCGAAGAACTTGAAGCTAAAGATACCTGGTTCACCTTACCTGTAGCAAGTTTCTTTAAACCTAAACAATATCATCAGCGATTAAAACTTCCTTTCAATGCAGAATGGGCGATGTCGCATTCTGGTGACTATAAAGCAAAGGTGGTTGATAGTAGAGGTATAGTACATCCTAATTTGGGTGTCACAACTGTTTTTGAATTCAATTTACCAGTGATCCGATTACATGATCCTTTTGTTGAAAGAAATTCTGAATATGAAATAAGGCTTCCTGAAAATGTTGTTCCTTACTCTGAGTTTGAAGCAAGTGCTTCTTATCTCTTTTTTATTGGTCAAGAAATAGGAGATCCTGAAGATCAATTTAGTTTATTTTTCCGTTATTTAGATTACGATAGTCAAGGATTAAATCCAGCAATAGGCTTCACTCATGATGTTAAAGATATAAAACGTCGGTTGCTTCCTTTTCCTGGCTGGCAAAAACAAGAATTACCTCAAGGTATAAGTCCAGATGTTACCATCAGTGCGATACAATGCGGTAATAAAAAGCATACTGTTGAAATAAGACTTCATTCGCAGGATGAAGCTTCATTCTTCTATAAAACGCTTGATGATACTGCTTGGCAAAAAAGCAAAACAAATGATGAGCACCTAAGAGATGAGTTCAAAAGTGAAGTCACCGCTCTTTCTCATTCTAACACCTATAGTACCCAACAAGTATTTACATTGAATGGCAAAAAAATCACACAAGCAGACTGTCATTCATTTGATCTTTTGACAGATTTTTGTCCTGTTGTATTAACGCAACAAGGCGGCTCAAATATTCATCTCCAACTTTATCGTTACAAAAATATGCTTGCCGCATTTGTGGGATTAACCTCTGAATCATGGTCCTTTAGAGCTGATCCTCGCTTTCCGGTTGAGGCATCAATTTTAGGAAAAAAACAATATCTGCCTGTTAGTGTTAAATCGCAAGCAAAGACTTTAACGATTGATTCACTTGATGCTTCTCATCCTTTTCATCTCAATTTTGAACGAAAAACCAAGCAGCCTATTATACCAGCAAAACAATTGAGTTTGGAAAAAACACCCGCTCTTCGACAAGAGCCAAAAGATCCCTCTTATAAAGATTATAAATTGCCTGTTTGGCGAAAAGGCTAGTTTTCTCTAAATGTGTGCCACACGCTATGTGGCACACAAGCTGTTCCATCAAGCTATCGTCTGTTATAACATAAGATGGCAAAAAAATGCTCTCATCAATTTATTTATTTTTTTTCGGTTTATCGCACGAAAGCTCACATTCTGTGGGCATTTTGATATTTTCAATTTGAATTGTAACATGTTGGATACGAAACTGTGTTTCTAATTGGTGTGATACTGTCTGTATAAAATCTTGATCTAGCGTTATGTGCGCTCTAACTAAATGTGCCGACAAAGCAGTTTCTGAAGTACTTAGCGCCCAAATATGTAAATCATGTACAGAGACAACATTAGGTTGATTCAATAAAAAATTTCTTACTTCTTCGGTGTTGATGTGTTCTGGCACCGCATGCAATATAAGACTGATAGACTCTTTAAACAACCGCCAAGTGCTTAAAACAATCAAAATAGAGATCCCTAGCGATAATAAAGGATCAATCACCGACCACCCTGTTAATGCAATTGCAATACCTCCTATTATCACACCTAATGACACGCCAGCATCAGCGGCCATATGCAAAAAAGCGCCTCTTATATTTATATCTTCTCGACCTGCAATAAACATTATCGCAGTTAACATGTTAACTATAACACCAGCAGAGGCAACAATGACTACCATCTTTGTATTAATCTGTGTAGGCTCGCTGATGCGCAAAATAGCTTCCCAACTAATTCCTCCCACGGCAATTAAAAGCAAAACAGCATTAATGAATGCAGCGAGGATAGTCGTATTCTTAAAGCCATAGGTAAATCGTTCAGAGGGTTTTAAATTTGAAATATAAAACCCACCCCAAGCAATCATTAAGGCAAGTACGTCACTTGCATTATGAAATCCATCACTAATCAGAGCAACAGAATCAGATTGAATGCCGTAAAATATCTGTGCAACAACCAATGCTATATTCAGCAGAATTCCGAAAAAGAATCGTTTATTATAATTTATAGCTTCTGAAGTAGAATGTTCATGTTGCATGAATTTTATTCACTTTAGAATGGTTCCCATGCGTCCTGTATGATAATCCACAAAGGCTTGGCGAATTTCCTCCTCCGTATTCATTACGAAAGGCCCATAACGAACAATAGGTTCTCGAAGAGGGATCCCTCCAATCAGTAATAATTCCAGAGGCCCTTCAGCACCTTCAAGTAATTGGATCTCAATTGTCTCACCTACGTTATCAAAGATGAGCATTTGATGCGCTTCTCCCAGCTGTATTTTACCATTGGCCGTTCTATTAAACATTCCTTTACCTTTTAATATGTAGGCGAAAACATTAAAGTCTCGCGGCACAGGCTGCACCCAACTACCACCGGGTAAAATCGTAGCATGAAAATAAAAAATAGGTGTTCTTGTTTTAATAATAGCACTTGCCGCCATTGCTTCTCCTGCGATAACGTGAACTTTAGATTTACCATCATCGGTTTTGCCAACGGGGAGATCCCGTGCTTTAACCACTTGATAGCAAGGAGAAACCATTTTTTCAGATTTTGGTAAATTAACCCAAAGCTGTATTGCGTGCAGCATTCCACCTTTTTTTAAGAATTCTGTTTCAGTGGTTTCCGAGTGAATCAAACCGCTGCCAGCTGTTATCCATTGCACGTCTCCAGGAAAGAGCTTTTCTACGTTTCCAAAGGAATCTCGATGCTCAAAAGTTCCCGCCAGCATATAGGTAACTGTTTCAAAGCCACGGTGTGGGTGATCGGGGACGCCCTTGGATTCTCCTGGCTTTGTATCCATAGGTCCCATTTCATCTAGTAGGAGAAAAGGATCCAAATCTAAAAGCGTATGAGAAGGAAAAGCACGATGCAATGGAATGCCATCCCTTCCCTGCGTTTTATACGCTGTAATAATTCTAGACACCTTACGGGGCGCGCTCATAAGCTCGCTCTCTTATCGACGCTTTATCGACTTTGACCATGACTAAATTATGATTAAATATAGGTCTTTAAATCATAAGGCTTATAATCCATACCATAACATATCCAAAGGCTACTTCTAATAGCTATTCACTTGGATGCTGGTAAAGCTGTAAGGCTGCCAGTGAAAGTAAACAATAGCTAAGAAAGCAGTAAAATCCTATTTCCAAATGGGCTTTCATTTTAACAAGCACATTTAAATCAATAGAAAAAATAAATACTGAAACTTGATGAGATTCTTCATGCGTACGCGCACCGGTTGAAAGATAGGCAAGAAAGATTGCCACAATAAAAACATCACACATGGACCATTTCGCAATCGATTGAATCATTTCATAAATTTTTTTCTTTAAGCGTAGATTTTTCGTTAAATATACATAGGTTAACATTATCCCTTTTATGACTGGCACGATGACACTAAATATAAAAATCATACATGCCACAAATTTAAAATTTTGGTGATATAAATCATTTACTGTTTTTAATATTGAATTAGAAGTATTAAAAATATTAACATGCAAGCTGCCGACTGACGACTTAATAGATTCATCAGTTTGTATTGTTAACATTGAAAGATATACCCCAGGAACTAAAAAGAAGTACGACAAGATAGAGCAAGCAAATGACACTGCATTTCTCGCCTTCGCAAACTCAACCATTATTATGCCTTAAATCGGTATTTTAAAAAGCTTAGATGAAAGATGCATATTTTATGCATTTTTTTAAAGGAATAAAAGCTAATCTTCATCATCAAGATCAGATTGCTGATAAGGCGGTTCTTTTATCTTAGACTTAATATGGTGATTAAATCTTCTTTGATCATCAATTCTACGCTCTCTTGCATTACTCTCACTTATTCTTTTTAATAAATAAAGGGAACTATCAGCTTCTCGATAATTTCTCTGCGCGCGATCTAATGCTTCTTCTGACTGTTGAATATCATACCACCTAGAAGTTGATTGAAACTCACCACGAGGGATATAAGCATTTGCAACATCTTGACGGGATTTTTGGACAGCTGAAGAGGCATTTTCTACTTGACGCTCTGCATTACTGATGGCACGACTTTCATCACTTAAACGTACATTTTGATTTTGTTTTTGCGCATTATTATTATGCTGAATAATGACAAGTGATCTCCCTTCAATTTCTAACGGATATATAACTAAGGCCACTATCATCAAAATGAGAATGATCCCTATCACAACATGCGTGAATATATGCTTTTTGTGTAGTATAGACATATCACCGCCCCTGCTTCGTCAGGCTAAGATGTCCGATACTTTTTTGACTCACAAGTTGAAAGGAAAGTTCGCCTTACCTTTTTGGTTTCCCGCTGCCACCTGTTTTTCCTGGCTCTACTTTTTTGTCGAAGTGTTTTGCTATTTTTTTGACCGAGGGAGAAAGAGGAGGAATATTTTCTTTATCACTTTCTTTTTTATATCCTAAAACAATGCTAGCAGATCTTTTGCTGTGCTTACCATGACCTTTTGATTTTGATGTTCCCTCACTAGCTTTTTTTTCCATTTCTTTAAGGACTCCAGCCATTACTGCTTGTGGTCGGAAAATTTCTTCAAGCTTTTCAGTGGCAATTCGCTTCCTATGTCGCATAGGCACAATCGCTTCTGCACCGCGCTTTCGCGGTAACTGTGTTCTTTCATTGATAGTAACAGGGATAGGAACAGGTTGTGGTTTTGGTGTTGCTGGTTTTTGTACTGTGATAACAGATGGAGAATTTGTTTTTTCTTTAGATGAGAGGTTTACCATTTCATTTGCATCAATACCGCCCTCTACCTTATCAATCGGGGTAGGACTGGATGGTTTCGATTTCCATAATCGATTCCACATAGTTCTTAAACCATCTTTCGTTTTTTGCCACCAACTTCTTTTATAAAGAATTTGTGATCTTTCCGTCATTTCCTGAGTTCTTCTATTTCCTTCTAAACTTGGAAACACTGCATCAGAGACTTTTTCCTTAGGTGCCACGGCTTTTTGATAACTGCGCTGATCTTGGATTGCCAACCTTCCTGCATTTAACGCGGCAACCACACCTAAGCCACCGCTCACTCCGGCTAAAATTGAATAAACAAGAGGCGCTGCAGGCGCAGCCGGTGTTGCTGCAATTGCCATCGGCACAACCATGGCTAACAAGCTTACTAAGGAAACACCTGCACTGATGAAAATATTGGCCAATCTTCCGTTTAAACCTTTCTCAAGCCGATGTAATCTTTGTTTCTTTTCTAAAAGAGTAAAAAGTTCTTTATATTCATTTGCAAATTTATCTTTAAGTGCCTTTTCTTTTTCTTTAATTTGTTCACGAAGTGCATGTTTTTGCGAAGAAGAAAGACCTTCAATGGGGGTTCGTAGCAGGCTAGATAAAGCTTCCTGATCGTCTTTAGTTTTATTAATAAAATCATAAGCCAACCTAACATAAAGTTCTTGAATTTTATTCGCATCAAAATGCTTTTGCTTAAGAAATGTTGAAAAATCCTGTGACAAATGCTCAGATAGACCTACTTTATCTATCGTTTCCCTTATATTTCCACCCTCTTGAAATTCTGCCTCTTTAAACATTTTACGCAAGTTATTTCGTTCGGCTCGTTCTTTAAAGTAAATACCTACATTACGGACAACATTGGCAACACTGCCAGCAAACATAAGCGGAGGAATGGCAAGACTTGCAGCCGCACATACTGCAACCCCTGTTGCAAGCGAGACAAGGGTGGCGGCACCATAGCCAATAAGTGGCAAGATCTTTTGTTTTTTCTTGAGATCATCACGCTTGATTACGTCATATACTTCGCCAACATAAAAACCAAAACCAACGAAGTACATTAAATCCTTCCCAACTTCGCCCACTTGCTTTAAGGCTTCGGTAAAAAGACCATTGCTTGCCAACGAAAAGCAAGTTCTTATAGCTGTTCCTACAGTTTGTAGACTCGAACCAACACCACCAGCAGACATAGGCATGCCTTTTAGAATTTTTCTACCTATCTATAAATTGTAACCTAATTGCTTTGATGAAATGTACTGGTAAAAAAGCTTTTCTTTCAAATAGATGGTAAATACTGGCAAAGTGAAAATACACAGGATGGCATTTCACCCCGTGTATTTATGATAATTTTATCAAAAGAATCAGTGTAGATAATATTAATTTTATCTTTCTTGCTCTGCTTGCTTTAACCAGCTCTTCTCCGCATTGCGGTAATGGGAAGGCAATCGGTGAAGTCGTTTGCGCATATTTTTCAAAATTTCCTGCGCTTTTGAGTAATTATTGTGTTTTCTTAAATGTTGCAAGAAATAGTAAGAGGATTCCAATCCATGAAAATGACTTTCCAATCTCTCAAATTCACGGCTCGCGCATTGAGTTTGTCCGAGCGCCGAGAGCGTGCGTGCAAAAAGCAAATGTCCTTGAGGTGATTGAAATCCTGGGTTCGCATTTGCTAAAAACTCTAAAACACATTTAGCTTTTTGATATTCACCCAAAGCAAATAAAGCCCTGGCTTTATCCAATAATAAATAAGGATCTGTCGCAAATTGCCGTTGCAGTAAATTATTTAACAAATATAATGCTTCATTGAATTGGCCAAGTTGCATATAAATTTCAGCTAAACGATGTTGATTATCAATAGTAGGATGTCTTTGCACATCTTGTTGTAAACGAACCAATTGTTGGTAAGGATCTTCTTTAGGACGAATATGATTCACAAAGTGTCGCAAATGACGATAATAGAGGGTAGGTCCCATTTCAATAATCAAATAAGCTAACGGTCCTATTAATGGAAAAAGGAGAATAATAGTAACAAAGTGATAGGGGTATCCTCTTTTTAAGGCATGTACTACACAAAAAACTTGTAGCAAAAGAACTGCGACAATAGAAAGTACTTGCATATTCACCCCAACCATTCAAAAACGGATTGAGGTAGTTAACTAGAAATAGGGGAGTAACGTCAATCTTCATAGGATGAGATAAAGATTTGAGAAGATAATTGGTCAGCCTATACTCTGCTTTGGCGCGACGCATTAGAGTCTGTTAGTAGCAGCTGCAAAAGATTTTTACTTCCAAAGTGAAAACTTGCGGGTAAGCTCAGTCACTTTCTCCCAATCCCCAAATAAAACAATGCCACAATAAATTAAATCTTCTTCAGCGGTCTGAGCGGTGCGGGCAATTTGTTCTAAATAGGTCCCTTCAATCATTGTATTGGTGAAATCAATACAATTTACTTTGTTTTCATGAGCAAGCAAACGCAACTTGCGGATCTTGTTATTGTTCGCTTCTAAAATAATAAATGGCATTTCTGAGATAAAGGGGTGAAGCCCACCTTCAGCATCACGATAATTGGTTAGCTTTGCATCATCTTTGCCAACAATGGCGCCCAAGCCAAAGCACATGTGAGCCAATGCATTTAGAATTTTAGTCGGTTCAATAGACTTATTAAGAACCGCGACAGGTTTATTTGTAAATGCTGGTGTGGATGCCTGATTTTCCGTCACAATAACCTCTTATGATCTGTTTTTATTTTTAAATCATCATCATAGATAATCATAGCATAAATCAAAAAGCCATGGCTAAACATACAGCAACCACTCTCTCTTTGATTGGGTTACAAGCCATCTTCTTCATCAAAGACAAAATGGTGTTAAATTGCTATGATCAAAAAAATAAACGAGTACAATCACACCTTGCATAAGGACCATGTGACAACATTCTTCTCAAAACTGTATCGATATGGTCAGGAATTAAATACACACGATCTTGTCAAAGTCATTGCTATACTGCTGATGATTGTAGATCATGTCGGTGAGTATTTATTTGCTGATAATGTATGGTGCCGGCTAATAGGCAGAGGCGCCGCGCCGCTTTTTTTCTTTCTGGTGGGATATGTCGGGAAACTCCATATCAGATCTGCTTTAATCGTCTTTGGGGTGATACTGAGTTTTTCAACGTATCTTGTCACCAGACACTATAATATCAGTATTTTATTTAATTTTATTTTGATCCACTACTGTTTGGCATTCTTTCCCGTAGAAAAAATAAGCACCCTTACACGCATAATATGCTTTATCGCTTTTGCTTTGCTAAATGTACCCGTTTATCTTTTCTTCGAATATGGATTACTTGGTATTCTCATTGCTTATAGTGCTCGCATGATTGCCCTCAAAGATCCCCAGGGCAATTTTTGGTTATTGTTGACAATGATACTTTATTTCGTATGGGAATGTGCTTACTTTCAATTTACAAAACAACCCAATGCTATATTTGTTTTTACCTTATTAACTATTTTCGTAATAGCGGCAATGCAAACCTATAGACTACGTCAAGTGCCTTGCCCTCACCTATTGAGGCTACCGGCTTTATTTATTTCAAGATATTCCCTTGAGATATATTTTTTCCACCTTATTATTTTACAAATCTACTTTTATCTTCATACACGCTTCTAAGACGCCTTAACAGCTTGCATTTGAATTTATAATAGGTAAAATACCCTGGAATTTTTCACTCATTTTCTCTGACTTATGCACCGTTTAAAGACTCTCCTCGGCCTTATTCTTCTAAGTTGCATCTTGCTTTGTGCAAGTTGCGTTCATCATCCCAAACCAGATTTTATCTTATTACCAGATAATCCTCCCCCTGCTTTACCCATAAATAACGTAAAAGTAGCCCTCGTCTTAAGTGGAGGAGGCGCGCGGGCGCTGGCGCATGCAGGTGTCATTGAAATTTTAGAAAAAAATAACATTCCCATTTCTGTTATCGTCGGCAGTAGTGCCGGTAGTGTGATAGGGGCACTTTATGCCGATGATCCCAATGCCAAACATTTAAAAAAGAAAGTCATAGCGCTGAACAAATGGGACTTGCTCGATTTAAATTGGTTTGCAGGTGTGAAAATGCTCTGGCACCTTACTGGTCCTGTACAAGGTAGTGCACTTAAATTCTTCCTCCAAAGAAATATGAAAGCAAAGGACTTTAAAGAGTTGCAGATCCCCTTAGCTGTGGTAACAACCGATGTAAATCGTGGGGAAGCTTTTGTATTACGCAGTGGTCCCCTTGGCCCAGCATTACATGCCTCCAGCGCTATCCCTATGGTCTTTAATCCTGTACGTCTTTATGGAAGAACTCTTATCGATGGCGGGGTAGCAAGTCCTGTTCCAGTTGAAATTGCGAAGCAATTTTCTCCTCAATTAATCATTGCTGTTGATATAGGGACTTCGCCTGACTATGGACCTGTTACCAATACCTATGAGCTTGCAATGCGAAGCTTGCATATTTCTTATTTCAAATTGGCAAAGTGGCAAACTGAACAAGCAGATATCTTGATCCATCCTGACGTGGACGATTACAGCATGTTTGAAGACAAGGCCAATCATGATCTCTATGAAGCAGGACGAAAAGCGGCTATAGAAGCTTTGCCTAAAATTCGCCACGCTTTAACTAAAGCCTCATAGCAGTATATCTATAGAACAGTTAGAAGTGACCTTCTTAGGATGTGATACACACTTAAAAAAATCCTCTATATTTCAATAAATTTTAATGAAGAAAGGGATCGGAAAATCCGATCCCCTCAAAAGGTTTATCCTTCTCTTCTTTGTGAGAAAAGAATTGCTGATTTTAAAGGGAGCCATAAAGCAACATAATAGATAACCAACATGGCAATGCTTAGTCCTAAAAAATACCAAGGCATAGGGAAGACGGTACCATCGTGTAATCCCCCCATCAAAGCAGTTAATAGGGCAACGAGCACATAATATCCAAAACCAAATATCGAACCTGCTCTACCTACAACAACCTGGTAATCAGACAATGCAATACTCATCAAGTTGGGAATAGCTAATCCCATCCCACCAAAGATAGTAATAAACATTGAGATGAGTAATCCGATGGTTCCCCATTCTACATTACTTGAAGTATACAAATCGTTGCATGCAAGAATGACCATCAATGCAGTTCCCAATAGCATTAATAAACACCCTAGACCAATAATTTGTTCACTACTCAGATAGCGATGCAAACGATGACTCAACATGCTACCAAGTAATCCTCCTAATGCGATGGCCAAACCCACCCATCCATACTGGTTAGCAGACAACCCCATGAGTTCTATTAGCATAAAAGGTGCTTCACCATAAAAGCTAAATAAGATCCCATTGATCCCTGCAATTAAAGCACCAGCACCTAAAACTTTCTTGTCCCGACACATTTGCAAACAAAGTTGAGTTAAATTTATATCTTGCGATGAAAGCAAACCCTGAGGCCGTGTTTCTGGTAACCTTCTTGCACTAATCAGCAAAATCAAGATCCCCATTAATAGCAACGTAATGAAATTTGCACGCCAGCTAAAGAGGGCATCGAGCCAACTTCCACATAAAGGCCCAAACGCAGGTGCTAATGAGAGGGGGATCCCTATCAAGGAAAATAGGCGTCCCCTTTCTTTACCAGTAAAAGTGTCGCGGATCATGGTTTGCGTGATAACAGAACCAACACTGGCCCCTAATGCTTGAATAGCTCTACATAATAAAAGTACAGCAATATTAGAAGCCAAATAGCAGCCCAATGTCGCTAGACAGTAAAGGAAAATTCCTAACAACATAACAGGTCGGCGACCTATTTTATCCGCTAAGATCCCCCAATAACCAACGCCAAGTGCAAATCCAATGAAATAGATACTTAAGGTCCATTCCACCCAATGCGCACTTACGCTTAAATCTTGTGCAATGCTGGGTAATGAAGGGGTGTAAATTGTTTCACTGATTTGAGGAAACCCAATCAGTAAACAAATTAATAGAAAAGATAATCTTGTAGATGATGTGGTATTCATCATGCACTCCATAAGTCAGTTGCTTACGTATTCTTTTTTTTAAAACAAAGAAATACGCCAAATTCTTGGCTAAACCAAGAAACCTTAAACGTTTTGTTTAAGAATTGTCAGCAACGAACCAAATGAAGTATTGCATGATACCCTCTATAGGAATGAAAATTGAAAAACTAACTGAATTTTAATTGCCTAATCGTTTTTTGGCAAGGAGTTTCGGCGGAAAATAGTCACCACTCAGATCCGTTGTTCTACACATGATGGCTCACAGTAGGCAGCTACGGCGCAACCTAATCACTAAAACCTTGCCGAAGATTTTGCGAAGGAGGGAGCCTAAAATTCAAATGCAAAGCGTAATCTCTCCTTTCATATAAAGCACAGCTTGCCCGCCAATCATTACCCTATCTTGGCGCAACTCACAAAATAACTCTCCTCCTCGGGTGGATAGCTGATTGGCTACAAGCTGCATTTTTCCTAAGCGATTTGCCCAAAAAGGGATCAACATCGAATGCGCAGAGCCCGTGACAGGATCTTCAGGCACCCCCACTTTAGGGGCAAAGAAACGCGAAACAAAATCTACGGTATTACCTGGTGCTGTGACAATGACAGCGCGTGTTTCTAATTTGGCGATCTCTGTCATATCAGGTTTCACATTAGCAACAGCCTCTTCGTTTTCTAACAGGACAAGACAATCTTTACCCTTGTATACTTCGATTGCCTTCACCCCCAGCAAAGCTTCCCAATTTTCGGCAGAATTTACTTTTTCTGCTGCAATCGCAGGAAAATTCAAAGTGAGCAATTTATCCTGACGCGTGACATGTAAAGGACCTGAACGGCTATTAAAGGTAATTTTGTCCCAATCTGGGTGCAAATAATGAAATACTACATAAGCAGAGCCTAGAGTAGCATGACCACAAAGATCGACTTCAACCGTTGGGGTAAACCAGCGGATCCCATAAGTATTATCTTCTTCGGGCACGATAAAGGCAGTTTCAGAAAGATTATTCTCCATCGCAATGGCCTGCATGGTTTTATCGGCTAACCATTCTTTTAATGGGCAAACAGCAGCAGGATTACCGCCAAATACTTTATTTGTAAAAGCATCTACTTGATATAAATCAATTTTCATTATGACGTCCTAAGTCTTCGCACATCAGCGATGCTGACGAACTGCGGCCATAAAATCTTTAATACGTTGGCTATCCAATTCGTTTGTGGCAATAGCATCTTTCTTGAAATAACTACCCACAATAAATCCATCCGTATAGGGCATTAACATTTCAATATTATCTAATGACATACCACTTCCGATAACCACTGGAACGCTGCTTGCCTTTTTAACGGTTTTCAAATCATCTAAGCTTGTAGCCTTTCCGGTAGCATTCCCTGACACGATAACAGCATCAACTAGCCCTCGCTGACACATATCCTCTGTTTCTTGTACTAAGTCTATATTTGCCAAAGGAACTGCATGCTTTACGTTGACATCAGCCCAAATTTGTACAGAAGAATTCAATTTATTTTTAAATCTTAAGGTTTCATACGCTTGCCCTGTGATAATGCCTTGATCGCAAACAACGGCATGCATATGAACGTTAACACGGATGAAATTTGCCTCAATAGCAGTGGCAATACTTAAAGCACCAACAGCATCATTACGCAAAGCATTAATGCCGACAGGGATCTTCGCTTGACGCATGATTTCCTTTCCGACGGCTGTAAATGCAGCAATAGTCTCAGCCCCTAAACGTCCAGGGTAGAAAGGTTTATCACCAAAATTCTCAATAATTAAACCTTCCATTCCTTGCGCTTGAAGAAGCTCACACTCAGATAAAGCTTGTTCAATAATCGAACCCATTTTACCTTCATATAAGGGAGCGCCAGGTAGGGCTTTTAAATGAATACATCCAATAACCGGTTTTGGTTTTTTAAAAAGTGTGGAAAATGAACTCATCGAATACCTTTTAATGCTGTGATGAACATTGATCTTTGCAATGTGTCTCTTTTAGACACCAGGCAAAGAAACAAGATAATATAAAAGAAAAAATCAATACAATGAAAGCATAGCGATAATCAGCAGCACCATAGTGAGGGATCCCCTCTACTATTTCATCTATTTCGTTCCAAGCCAAAATATATCCAATAACAGGCTGTAGAATAATCGATCCACTCATCGTTAACATATTGATAAAGCCCATCGCAGTATTGCGGTTGGCTGGCAAGCTGATCTCTTTGGCAATAGAAAAGCAAAGCACGTAAGTACCATTTGTTAACCCCAAAAATAATAATAAACTATACACCCAAAATAAAGATAAATTTTCCAATGTGATTAATAAAAACATTCCTATCAACATCGCAAATGTATTTATCAGAAGAACTGGGCGGCGCAATTTAAGCCGATTTGACCACCAACCCATTAGAGGGGCTCCTAATGCTATCCCAGTCAGCACAAGTGCAATTCCCCAGCCAGCTTGCTCAGCACTCAGCTCATGTACGTGCATCAAAAAGGGAACGCCCCATAAAGCCGCAAAAACCGTGAGCAAAACGCCCATCGTGCCACTTGTCAAGCCATTCAACCAAGCTTGCTTTGACATCAATGTTTGCTGTAAGGCGAGAGAGAGCTTAAAACCATTTTGCTTTTGTTCATCAGCGGATGGCGCTTGACGAATAAATAACGCAAATAGCAAAGCTAATATACTCGAACACTCTGCACAGGTTAGGATAACCTCTCGCCATCCAACCTGAGCAATCCACCCAGGAAGCAATACTTGAGACATCGCTACCATGATCATCACCACCGCTTCACTCCAAGCAACAATGAAAACAAAGTATTGCGATGAGAACCATCCCGCTGCTAACGAAAGCATGCCAATAAAACCAAATGCAGATCCCATTCCCATCAACAAGCGTCCAATCCATGCAACGACTATCCATTCAGCACTTGCAAAGGCCCAACACCCTGCAGTGAAACAAAGCAAAGCAACTGTTAAAACAACTTTTGTACCAAACCTATCAAGTAATAGCCCTGCAGGGATCTGCATCAATAAAAATGTATAAAAAAATGCCGCTGAAAGATAGCCAATTCCAATAGCTTCCAATTCAAAAGTTTGCATTAATTGGCCCGTCATATGTCCTGTTGCTAATTGCGTAAAAAATTGTAATAAAGCAAAAACCAGCCCTAATGCCCACATACACCACGGCAGGTAAAACGGATAATTCTCTGCATTGCTTATGTTTTCATGCTGCATAATTTACCTATCTACATGCCCATACATTGCATATGCAATGTCCTAAAGTATTACTTTCAATGAAGCAAATGGTGCTTATTTTTAAGGTTGAAAATTTTCAATTGCATCCAGTTTTCAACCAGGAAAATAGCTCAAAAAAGCCGGAAAAATACTGATTATTTTAGCATTTTACAATCTAATGCTTGACTTGAATTGAATAATTAATTCTAATGACTAAATAGCCCATTCATTCGCGATGAAAAGTGATGGGTGTAGCACAAACAATGAAAGAAGAAGTAAAGGTGGCAGTATGACAACAGAAGCACTTCCATTGTTCCTAAGATTTCTCAACGCATTTTGGGAACAAGTTAAAATATCAATTCATCGCCTGAGCGAATACGCCAATAAAGCCTGCTCGCTGAATCCTAACCCTCATGCTGCTTTGAATGAGCTATCTTCATTTTCACAAAATGAAGAAAACCCTCATCAAAACTCCTCTGCCACACTCCCTTCAAAACGTAATACACAATGGGTATGGGCCGAAAAAACGGGAACAGATAAAAAACGTAATGTCATGATGGTAGAAGTAGAGTATTTTAATGATACTCATATTGCTGATTTACACAGCGCTCCAGCAGAATGTTTAATTAATAATTATACAATTGACGGTGAAGATCCTAATCTGCGCATCACCCATTACCCACCTAGTAATAGAGTTCATTAATGCAAAAAGGACTAAACAAAAAAAAGCAGGCTTATCGCCTGCTTTTTTTTCGGAAAAGTTAGAATTATTTAACGTCTAACTTTGCTTTCTTTTCTTCTTTCGCATCTTTAGCATCTGTCACTTCTGCGATAGGAGCACCAACTAACTGAAGACCACGCTTTTGAGCAATAACGCCTAAAGCTTTAGCTCTTTGTTCAGCGGGTACTTTTTGAAACGCTTTCAAAACGATTACACCTTTATCTTTAGATTCATCGAGAAGATGCGCAGCAACTGCTGGGTTTTCGTTGATAAGTTTTAATGTACTAGGATCATTTTTCTTCATTTCTTTGAAGAATTCCATAGCTTCAACATTATCCTTGAACAATTCTAACACTTCAGGAGAAAGAATTTTCTCAGCCTTTTTTCTCAGCTTGTTAATACCGTAGATACCAGTTCCTACAGTTCCTAAAGCTAGCGCAGTCGTAACTGTTGGCAGAGCAATTGTAGCAGCTTCAGGGGATAAACCTGTAGTCTTAGAAACTAATTCAACTTTATCTTGGAACCACTGGGGCATTGACCATCCACTTTCTATGCCCATGTATTGGCACAGCGTATCATAGTAAGAACAAGTTGGGACTACTGGATCAACAATAGAAGGTACAGGTACAGATTCAATTACATCTTTGATAGATTTGGTAATACCTTGGTTTGCTGGGTTAACTGCATTCAAAGTATCGGTTAAAAATTGCCACATAATAAATTTCCTCTCGAGTTGAACAAAAATAAATAACTACATTGAAAATGTAAGATGAATTATAAGTGCTGGTAGATTTTGGTCAACTAATTAACTTTGTTTTAGGATGAAGTGCTGAAGGTATAGGCCAAATGGCAAAAAGAGTTTTTCTACTGGGCTAAAACACCGATAAATGGTTCTACTTCCCTGCTTGGCTAAAGCTAGCAGAGCAAGCCTTTACTCGTTATCAAGCCTTTACAACATAAGAGCATGCTTCGAGAAGCTTTAAATATAGTAAAGCTCACACTGTGTAGCTTGTTATGCATAGCTGTAGCGAAGCAGAAAACAAAAAAAGCAGGGAAAAACCTGCTTTTTAATTATAATCAGTTTGTTTACAGTTTGTGAGTAATTAATCCTAATTTATCTAATTCAGCATTGTAATGCACAATTTCAGCAACATCTGTCGGCGCTGTACCATCTAGATGGAGCTTCATTTTTTGCAATACGAATTGTTGCGCATCATGCTTATGAGCGTTGTAATGGATCCGATGAAAATTCGTTGTCGGATCATTTCTATAAGTATTTAAATAAGTACGACAAATAGTATCAACAGGCATCATTCTTGGGCCACAGAATTGCGCTTGCAGTGTTGCTTTATCCTCTTTTTCCGTTATTGGCTCTGTCTTAGTCACAGGATGCTGTACAATTAACGTGGCCAATGCATGCATTGGTTCATACGATGCTGTCGTTGTAGGAACGGGATTTTCCTCTTTTTCTGTCAATTCTTCGTGCTTAGCTGTTGCTATAGGCTGAGGTTCTTTTGGCACTTTTTTCACGGCTTTTTTAGCCTTAGCAAATGCTTGCGTGTTATCTTTAGTTACTTCTGGCAACATCGGATGGGCTACTATTGCCCCACGGCGATGTGTTAACCAATAATATACGCCACCGGCAATAATCGCGACGCCTGCAGTTGCCGCAAATGCCACTTTAGGATCTAATTCAATTGCCCAGTTACAAGCCTCTTCCAGGGTATTGAAACCTAAGCGAGAGCAAAAAGTAGGTACCTTTTTGATAAACATTTCAGGCCATAAATAATGCCCAATTCTCTGATACCAAGCAGTTGGAAGATACTTTTGACAGTTTTGTTCTAATATACTTATCGCAGACTTTTGTAACCATTCAAACATAGCTTTGCACTCAAAATTTAGCCAAATAAATTATTGATGCTAAGCCTATAGAATGCTTTCTTTAGGCGCAAAGCTTTTAACTCTTGATGTGATAAAAGGGAGTATTCACTGGCTGAAAGGATTTTTAGCTTGAGATAATGATCCTCTCAGCCAATAACCTAGGTAGTCGGTATGAGTATTTTATCATTATCGGTCGTACTCCCAGCTGAACGACCATATTGATCATCAAGACGCACAATATCATCTTCGCCAAGATAGGCACCAGATTGCACCTCAATCATTTCAAGCGGGATCTTCCCCACATTTTCAAGACGATGATTTACACCTATAGGAATATAGGTTGATTGGTTTTCTGATAGCAAAAATACATCTTCACCACGAGTAACTCGAGCGGTTCCCTTGACGACCACCCAATGCTCACAACGATGATGATGTCGTTGAAGTGATAATCTTTCCCCTACTGCCACAGTGATCCTTTTCACCTGAAAACGCTCTCCGGCATCAATCGACTCAAATGCACCCCAGGGACGGCTGACCCGACGATGAAAAGTCACTTCTTTGCGTGCATTATCTCGCAATTTATTTGTAATTTGTTTTACTTGCTGCGCTTCCGATTTATCCAAGATCAATACCGCATCACTGGTTTCAACGATAACAAGATCTTTCACGCCTACAGCAACAACCAAACGGTGCTCTGCTCGAACCATGCAGTTTTCACTTTTTTCAATCATCACATCCCCCACACAAGCATTGCCTTGCTTATCTTGAGGTAATAGAGGCGGCAACGCATCCCATGCGCCAACATCATTCCATTTACTTTGTAATGGGATCACTGCTCCATTAATCGTTTTCTCCATCACTGCATAATCGATAGAATCGGTTGGACTCTTTTCAAATTCAATAGAATTAGGACGGATAAAATCTCTATCAATAGTGGCTTGACGAATAGCTGCTTTGGCTGCATGAAACATGCTAGGCTCATGTAATAATAATTCTTGCAAAAACGCGCTGGCAGAAAACAAAAACATGCCACTATTCCACCAATAGGCTTTACTTTCAACATATTGCTTAGCCGTCGCTACATCAGGTTTTTCAACAAACCTAGCAATGGAAAAACCGCTTCCTGTCGATAAAGCTTCACCTTGTTGAATATATCCATATCCCGTTTCAGGATGCGTTGGCAAAACACCAAAGGTGACTAATTTACCTGCATTAGCAGCGATAATACCTTCATTAATAGTACTGATGAATCCATCAATATCTTCAATCACATGATCTGCGGGCAACACCAATAACAAGACATCTTGATCATAGTCTTGTAAGGCTTGTGTGGCTGCCAAAGCAACCGCAGGTGCTGTGCTCTTGAAACATGGTTCTAAAATAATAGATGAATGAGGTTGCGCCGATTGCTTAATTTGTTCTGCAATCAGAAAACGGTGTTGCTCATTACCCACAACGATGGGTTTGGTACAGTCATCCAATTGAGAAAGACGTGCCAAAGTACGTTGAAATAGGCTTTCTTTTTCGAAAAGCGAAATAAATTGCTTAGGATGGGCTTCTCGTGATAGTGGCCACAATCTCGCACCAGATCCCCCTGCCAAAATCACCGGAACAAGCATTTGATACTCCTCATCCATTTTTTATATGGTCACAGTCACAGCACATGAATTTTCGGGTAGGCGCCGAGCCACGAGCAATCCGCCTTCGCAAATGCTTCGGCGGACCTCATTATCAAGACCCGCCGAAGCATTTGCGAAGGCGTACATATAAGTACATGAGGATTGGCAACACCCCCGAAAACTCATGTGCGAAGACTATAACGCCTAAGGAAATTATCGTAACGTCAGCAGTATCTTGAAGCAAATATCTTTTACTTCAAAAGATGGCAAGCTAACTCAAGAGGCGTTGTTTATACATCATTCTTGTAAATTAGTACCCGTATGCTCTAATACCCCCTTAGGCACTATATGAGGGCGTGCCGACTTTAAACCATACTCACAAGGATGTTCTCTAGCAATGCCAACTAAAAATCAATTTCAACTGCTCACCCAACGTCGTTATCTGCCCTATTTCAGCTTACAATTTCTCGGTGCCCTCAATGATAATGTGTTTAAAACCTCCCTTTTAATGCTCATTGCGATCACACTCGCTCCCACTGATCCTAACAAAGCCAATCTTTTAAACAATCTGGGTGCAGCGGCCTTTATTTTTCCCTTCTTTTTATTCTCTGCTACCGCAGGACAACTTGCAGATAAGTATGAGAAAAAAAAATTAGTACAAATCATTAAATTTGGCGAGATCCTAATTGCCATGTTGATTGCATTGGGATTTTACTTGGAAAGTTTTCCTTTCTTACTTTTCGTACTATTTTTACTCGGTGTGCAAGCGGCTTTTTTTGCCCCAGTCAAATATAGTATTTTGCCACAATACCTAGAACAATCTGAATTAACAGGTGGCAACGGTCTCGTTGAAATGGGAACTTTTGTCGCTATTTTGTTAGGGACAATTATTGGCGGTCTTATTATTAGCATTGAAGAATGGGGAAGTATTGCTATTCCCGTCGTGGTCTTTCTCATCGCGCTATTCGGTTGGCTTTTCAGTTTGATGATCCCAAATGCTAAAGTCAAAGCACAAGATCCGCAATTAAAAATTAACTGGGAACCAATTTCACAGACGTGGCGAACACTCAAAGAAGCAGCAACCGATCGCACACTCTTTTGGACTATGATAGGCATTTCTTGGTTCTGGTTTTACGGCTCAATGTTGATAACACAGATCCCCAATTATACTCGCATCTTCTTAGGTGCCGATGCCAAAGTAATGACGTTAATGCTAACGGTTGCTTCTTTAGGAATAGGTTTAGGCTCAGTGTTATGTGAACCTTTATCAAAACGAAAAGAAGAAATCGGACTTGTTCCTTTAGGGGCGCTAGGGCTTACCTTATTTGCCGCTGATTTAAGTTTTGCCCATGGCCCAGCCCCTAGTACTATCATTGGTGTGCACGCCTTCTTGCAACAATGGCAAAATTGGCGAGTGCTTTTGGATTTATTTCTCATTGGGTTATTTGGCGGTTTTTATAGCGTACCATTATACGTCATGCTGCAAACACGTAGCATGCCAGAAAAACGCTCACAAATTATTGCGGCAAACAGTATTTTGAATGCGCTTTTTATGACTGCAGCCAGTTTCCTTGCCATTGGGGTGTTAAAGCTCGGACTCTCTATTCCTAAACTTTTTTTATTGGTAGCACTCTTAAATGGCGCCATGACTTTTTGCATCTATAAGCAAGTGCCAGAATTTTTAATTCGCTTTAGATTATGGATACGGGGGGAGTAGTAAGTTCTGTTCTGGCTGCGCGAAGCGCATTTTGCCCACTTTCGTAAAGGGGGCGGCGACAAATCTGAAAGCACAGCTTACAGATTTGGAGCGGGGGGTTTTCTTATATACCAATCCTCTAAAATCCCCCTCGCCGCTTTGCGGCGCTCCCCCTTTGCAAAGTAGGCTCTATACGCGCCTTTGGCGCATATAAGAATTGTTTTTCACTTTTCCCACTGAATAGGCGTTGGCCGACCATTTTTATCAATGGCAACATAAGTAAACACACCTTCGGTCACTTTTAATATACTCTCATCCGCCAAACGCTCTACCCATACTTCAATGCCGATACCGATAGATGTCCTGCCTCGTTTAACAACATGAGCAAAACAGGACACAACGTCTCCAACATAGACCGGACGAATAAATACCATGCGATCAATTGCGACAGTTGTCATACGAATATGGCCATATTTATGAGCTAATACAGCACCACCTAAGTCCATCTGCGATGCCAACCATCCACCAAACATATCGCCATAGCGATTCGTATCAGCTGGCATCGCAATTGTTTTGACGACCAATTCCCCTTGGGGTTGTTCTTTTTTTGGATCATTATTCATCTGTTCACCATGGTAAATCTTTCACTTCTTCTGGACCAAATCCATCTTTAGAATTATCTTAAACTATATCGGCTGCAAAATTCTTCGAGTGGCTGTAAATTTATCCCCAAAACGCTCAATTCCCTGCTGGCGCATTAAAGGAGCAACATGCTCAAAATACTGCTGCAAACTTTCTCGGGTTGCAACGGTATACTGCACAATGTAATGGCAGGCAGATTGCACATCTTGCTCATTTTCAGAAATATCTTGGTAAACCCTCGCTTGAAGAAAACCAGTTTGTTTTAACATTTCATTCACATGATCATGTAGCCAACTTAAGTACTCTTGTGCAATCGTTTGCACTACTTTCAAATTTACTTCATATATAATAGCCATTTCTAACTTTAGTCCTTATTATTAAAATAAGATGATAAAATCTATCGCCCACAAAGGCAGTTTCCTGAATACTGATTCCTCTGTCATTGATCCAAGACTGTGGCGGCATATCCTTATTTGTTTTATTTTTGCTCTGTTCGCCCTGCTCTTGGTAAGCAGATTAGTCCAGTTGCATATTTCGCATACTGACTTTCTACAAGCACAAGGTAATGCCCGCACATTGCGGGTGGTTGATATCCCTTCTTATCGTGGAATGCTCACTGACAGACGCGGCACTCCTTTAGCTATCAGTTCGCCTGTTCATGCAGCATGGATTAACCCTCAACATTTTAGTTCCACGCCAGAACAGCTACAGCAACTTGCAAAATTATTAGGTCTATCGCCAGAAAATCTAACTGAAAAAATAACACAACACCCACATCGTGTTTTTATTTATCTCAAACGTGGGATCCCACCAGATGTAGCGCAAAAAATTAAAGATCTTAATATCCCTGGCCTTGGACTAAAACGAGAATTTCGTCGCTATTATCCAACCGGCAGACAAAGTGCTCAACTTATAGGCTTTACGGATATCGATGATCAAGGCCAAGCAGGCTTAGAGCTAATGTTAGAGAGTTCTCTAAAACCAGTCATTGGAAAAAAGCGCGTACTCGAAGATAGAACAGGTCGCTGGGTACAAGATGTGGATCATCTTCAAACTGCACAATCCGGCGAAGACATTGCATTAAGTATTGATGTTCGGATCCAAGGTTTTGCTTACCGTGAATTAGAAAAGGCGATTGAGAAATTCGGGGCAAAATCCGCTACATTAGTCATGTTGGATGTACGTACCGGTGAAGTCATTGCCATGGTGACCGCTCCCTCTTTCAATCCCAATAATCGTCAAGAATGCCATGGTAGCAGTACTCGCAATAGAGCCCTGACAGATACTATTGAGCCAGGCTCCACCATTAAAGCCTTTTCTATTGCTAGCGCCTTATCTAGCCGTCTCTTTACACCTGAAACCCTGATTGATACCTCACCGGGCATTTATTATCTTGGTAGCCATCCGGTCAAAGATATTCACAATTATGGGGTATTGAGTTTAAAAGAAGTATTGAGCAAATCTAGCAACGTCGGGATCAGCAAGATCACCCTAGCTGTCCCTTCCGAACAGCTCATCGATACATTTCGAAAATTAGGTCTGGGAGATAGTATTAATACGAATTTTCCAGGTGAAAGACGCGGCGTACTTCCTCCTCCTCCTAAGAACCCCTTTATCCATGCTACTATCGCTTTCGGATATGGCTTAGCCGTCACGCCGTTACAAATAGTTCATGCTTATGCCACGCTCGCCACCCAAGGTGAAAAACGCCCTATTTCGTTAACCAAGATCACTGATCTTAGCAGCGTCAAAGGCGAACAAGTATTACCTCCTGATGTTGCTCAAGCTACCCTTAATATGCTCACAGATGTCCTAACCGCAAAAGGTACTGGCTCAAGAGCAAATATCCCTGGTTATAAAACGGCTGGAAAAACAGGGACTACTCGCGTGGTTGGGCCACAAGGTTACGATCCTAACAGACACATTGGCCTGTTTGCAGGTATTACTCCCGTGGATAACCCTCGCCTAGCCACTATTGTCGTGGTAGAAGAGCCTAACGAGGCTCATTATTATGGCGGCTTAGTTGCAGCCCCGATTTACAAGAGCGTGGTAAGCAAGGCCTTACATATATTGAATATTCCACCAGATAACACTTCAACATGATAGCAGCCAACTCATAGAGTGGTATCTGACCTATTACCAACTGGCATGAAAGAAACCCGCTATATTCTTAAGAGGACAGTTGGGGAAAAGTCATGGCGCACATTACAATTATCGGAGCAGGCATTGCAGGATTAAAAGCTGCCTTAGATATTGCGCGCCATGAACATAAAGTCACCCTAGTAGAAGCGCGTCATCGTTTAGGTGGAAGAATTTATACTACCTTTGCTAGTGACGGCACCACGCCCTTAGAATTAGGGGCCTCATTTTGGGAAGGAATGCGCCACAATCCTTTCTATCAATATTACTTTACAGAAAATCCCGCAGAAAAATTAAAACCCCGAGTTGTTAGACTCGATAATTCGCTTTCAACTGTATTCAGTCCTCATCAGAAAGCAAATAAAGAAATACTTGCGTTTTATCACAAAGCTTATCAGCTCCTGCAAACAAGTCCTTCTCTTGAAGGCCAAACCTGCCAACAATTCATTGATAGCCTCAAATTCAATACACTCTCAATAGCTGAATACTGGACTCAAAAATTTATCGAATACCACCTTCAGCATTTCAATACCTCGTTAGAATTACGAGGCTTCCCTAGCTTTTTTATGCCACAAGATAAAGAAGCTTTAGAAGCATGGAATGACTTGGATGCTGATTTTTCCTTTGTTGCAAACGGCTATGATAATGTGATTAAACAGCTTGCCATGGAATGCCAAGAAAAGGGTGTGCGTATTCTCTTGAATACCCAGGTAATGAAAATAAATGATTTCAGCGAAAATGGTATTAGCCTTGCAACCCGAGATGGCAATATCAAAGCGGATAAGGTCATTGTGACTATTCCGATTGGGGTATTAAAGAACGAAGCTAAAAATCTTTTTTCACCTTCATTAAGTGCTGAGAAATTACAAGCAATACAAACCATTGGCATACATCGTGGCGTTCGGATTTCATTGGAATTTGAGGTTCCTTTTTGGGGTAAACAATCTGCGCCCTATCTATTTTTGGATTTGCCACAATATTCAAATCTTATCGAATTTAGAAATCATTTTCCTGTACATGGAAAAGCCATTTTACAAACCGATAAATATACAACACTTGCTGAGCATTATTTTCAGCAATTTGCCAATGATAAGTTGAGCGCAGAAAAAGAAATTGTTGCGCATATCATGGCTGATTTAAAAAGTGCCTATCCTAATCAGCCTATTGCAGATCCAAAATATGTTATTTATAACTGGTCAGCAGATCCTTTTGCCAAGGGTGCATATCCTTTTCGCACCAAAGACATCAATGAACATTTACAACAAGCACTAGAACAACCACAAGGGAATATTTATTTTGCGGGCGCAGATTTTTCAAGGCATGGCTTTTCCGTACACAATGGATATGCCAACGGCAAAAAAATAGCAGAACAACTTACAAACACACTCCATCATTCAACAACAGAATTTACTTTATAAATAAGGAGCTCCAACATGACCAAGCGCGCTGAAACTTCCAAGGATCCTTTCGCTCAATATTTAAAAGCTTATGAGGAACTTACCGATAGGATCAAAGAGTCAAATTCAACAGAAGCGATATCTAAGCTCACCAAAGAAGTGAATGAGATCCTACAAGATCATTTTAAAGCTATCATGCATTATTATGATAAGCAGTATCAACAAATCATTAATCACTTAGAAGAAAACAATAAGCGATTTGAACAAATCACTAAAAACTCAATGGCCAGAACACAAGATTTTATGGAAAAATCGATTAAACAATCTCAGTACTTAATGCAACATAACATTACCCAATTGGAAAAAGCTTTTAAATCTCAACCTAAAGAATTTATAGAACAATCCATTAAAGATGCGCAAGCTGCCTTATCAGAGCAAACCAAGCTTTGGAATAATCTCTACACAGAACAAAAAGAAGAAATTTTGAAGGAAATGGAACCATTTCAATCGCAAGTCAAAGAAATGCTCAAAGATTCTGAAGCGCTTAGAAAAGAGGCAATTGAAAATTACAAAAAACTTGAAAAGACTGTACACAGTTTTTTAAAAAATAAACAAGCGGAGTTAAAAGGAAAAGAAAAAGACATGCATTAATTCTAATAACCTCTCTTGGCATCCTGTCAAGAGAGGATCAATGACTTACCTGTCCAAACATATTATCTTTATTAATTATTAAACACGCAACATCATCAGGCGCCCCATTCATTTGGTTGGTTCCCAATGGCTCTAAAATATCATTGATATGCGACGACTTTTTGACCATGGTCAATAGATTTTTTTCATTTTCAGTCTGATTTTTTCCGTTCATTACTTCAAAAATGCCATCAGAAAACATCGCCAATGTAAATTGAAGGGGAAGCTCACATCGTCTGCTTTCAAATCTTGCCTGTTGGTGTATTCCAACAGCAAAGCCTTGTCCTTCTAGAAATACTGCTTTCTCACCGTTATACAAAATAGGATTAGGATAATGTCCTCCCACACTATACACGAGTGTGTTTTCATTTAAATCCAATACGCAATAGATCATTGTGAGGTATTTTCCTAGTCGAGCAGCCAAGAGCGTATCGCTTATTTTTTTCAAAAGTTTTTCAGGGTGTAAAATAATATCATCACTGCCTCTTTGAAAGCTTTCTTGGATTTTCTCGACCATACCTTTCAACATTACCGTCACAAAAGCAGAACTTGCACCATGTCCCGAAACATCAGCAATATAAAAAGCAACATGTCTATCGTTAATCTTGAAATAATCTATGAAATCACCGCTTAAATAAAGAGAAGGGATAACTTTATAGGTAAGAGAATAACCATCAAATTGAGCATGTTCTTTAGGCAAAAGCAGTTGCTGTACATTTTTGCCTGCTTTTTGATCAACCTCCAATTGTTCTAAGCTTCTGGCTAGTTCGATATTTTTTTTCTCTAGCATCAGTCGGTAATTTTCGTTTTGCTTTAACAATCTAAATTTATCCAGTGCTCTGCAAACTGCGTGTTCCAACGATACTCTGCTAAATGGTTTCAATAGATAATCTGCAGCCCCTAATTGCAACGCACCGATGGCATCGCTCATATCTCCTTGACCGGATAAGATGACAACAGGGGTATTAGGTGAGCTCTCTTTTAGGGAAGATAATAATTCAATGCCACTCATTGTGGGCATATGCAAGTCTGTTAAAACTAAATCTGGCTTAATTTCCTCAAATATTTTCAAGGCTTCTGTAGGTTTGGTGGTGGTGGTGACTTCAAAACCACTGTCTTCCAAATAAAGCTTTAACAATTCAAGTAGATGGGGATCATCATCAATGCTTAAGATGTGTTCATACGTCTGTGACATCAATCTATCTCCTGCAATCTAAGTGCCTCCAATGGTTATGCCAATGTTGATAAGCACAGTGACCTATTGGTTTCTTAGGCAGCGTCACGTAGCGTGGCACAGGCACGCCTTCATTATATTTATAGTTTATCGTCGCAGTCAGGTGAACTTTAAATTGAATCGTTTGATTCGAGTAGCTGCACCTATCTTTTCATCCTTTTAAGTTCTCTCATTTATCATTCTTGCCAATCAGCGGGGTTGCATCATAATTAGATATATTGTAAGTTCAAGAAACTAAATTTGTATCTTAGTAAAAATAAAAGTAAGACGATGAAAACCTCATTGTACAAAAATTGGACAAATAAAGGGTGGCGTTGGCGCAGCCAAACCGTTTCGTCCCTATGTTTTGTTCAATTGACAACGAGGATGCTATTATGTCTTACTCACTCAAAAAATTATTCTATATTGCTCTTAGCTTAGTCATTACGCTTGTTGGCGCTTTTTACACGCTTAATTCACCACCTCATCATTCTTTACCTAAAGTTGCCATTGCTAACTGGGGCCCACATTCTTCTTTGCACGATACTATTCGTGGGATCGAGGACGAATTAACACATCTAGGGCTTCAAGAAAACCAAGATTTTGTCTTTGAAACATTGGATGTGAATTTTGATCCGACACTTATCATGCAAATGCTTGCCAAATTGAAAGCAAGTCATCCTACCGTGCTTGTAGCCATATCCACCCCAGTAGCACAAGCCGCTAAAAATAGCGTAAAAAATATTCCCATCCTATTTGCCGATATCACCGATCCTGTTGATGCGGGGTTAATCAAAGCAGACGGTCACCCTTATCCAAACATCAGTGGTGCTTCCGACAAGCAAGATTTAACTGTATTCCTTGAATTTGCCCAAAAAGTGCTTCCTCATGCAAAACGCATCGGTTTGCTCTATGCCACAGGTGAGGCTAATGATGCTGCATTAGTTAAAATGATGGAACAAGCTGCACAACACTTTGGCATGGAAGTCATTAGTATTCCTGTTGAGCATGCGCGTGATGTGGCTTTAAACATGCAAGCGTTGAACGGTAAAGTTGATTTTATTTATGTTGGCGTCAGTGGCACAATTCAACCTTCTTTGGCTGCTATTGCTCATGAAGCCAATAAAATGAAGATCCCGGTCTTTAATGCAGATTCTGCTGCAGTCAAAAATCATCTTGTTCTTGGTAGCTTTGGTGTTTCTTATTACCAAGTTGGAGTAAATACTGCCCACCTTATTTATCAGATCCTTCAAGGAAAAAATGTCGACACCTTGGCACCAATTTATCCCAATAAAACTGATCATCAAGGATATATCAGTAGAAAAAATGCCGAAAAGTTTGGAATAGATGTGGACTCCTTTGCTAACATTACTATCGTGGAGTAAACCATGCTGCAATTAAAACAACTCTCAAAAAGCTTTTCCTCCTCCTTTAAACCAATATTAAGCGAATTTTCGCTTACGCTAAAAAAAGGAGATTTCTGCGTATTACTTGGCAGTAATGGCTCAGGAAAATCAACTCTACTCAAAGCACTTTCAGGCGAATACACCCTAGACTCCGGCACCATTTTATTAGATCAACAGGTAATCACCTCGCTTCCTATTCATGCTCGAGCAAGTTTTATCAGCAGTGTTTCACAAGACATTGCTAGAGGTACTGTGCAAGAACTTACTCTGCTTGAAAATCTTTCATTAAGCTTAAAAAGAGGAAAAAAAGCATCTTTTTCTCCTTTTAGCCGGCAAAGGCAATATCTCTGTCATCAAATTGCTGCACTCAATTTAGGACTTGAACAGTATTTAGACACGCCTTTATCAGCATTATCAGGGGGACAAAAACAAATGATTGCCACGGTAATGGCAACGCTTTGTCAGCCAAAGTTACTTCTGTTAGATGAACACTGTTCAGCCCTTGATCCCAAAGCACAATCAATGCTGATGGCCTTCACCGCAAGAATGGTTCAAGAACATCAAATAACAACGTTGATGATTACGCACAATTTAAATGATGCGCTAAATTATGGTAACCGTTTAATCATGTTACATGAAGGAAACATTGTTGTTGATATGAACGACAAACAAAAGCGAGCTGCTTCGATTTCACAATTGTTGAATATGTTTCATACCTACGAAGATAGCACCTTCATCAACAAGAAGGAGTACTGCTATGCATGATATAATGGCACTTGTACCTACTGGCATTGCACAAGGTTTGGTGCTTAGTTTGGTTGCTATTGGAGTCATGATACCGTTTAGACTGATCAATTTTCCCGATTTAACAGCAGAAGGCGCTTATCCTTTGGGCGGTGCCTTATGTGCCTATCTTATTCTCTCAGGGTGTCCGCCACTGCTTGCGACCTTATTAGCCTCTCTTGCCGGTGGTGTTTTAGGCATTGGCACAGCACTAATTCATTTACGCTTCAGGGTAAACACGTTACTTGCAGGCATCATTTTAAGTACCATGGTGTATAGCATTAATCTTCGCATTATGGGAAAACCCAATCTCGCCTTATTTGAAAATGCTACTTTATTTTCCAATCTATTAGATATTATTTCTTATAAAATACTTTTTCTGCTTGCTCTAAATGCCTGCATTATTTTCTTTCTGTATCGATATTTAATGACAGAAAAAGGTTTACGATTAAGAGCTGTGGGCCTCAATCCTCTTTTTGCTGAGCGTCAAGGTATTAGTTTATCTCCTTATATATTACTAGGGTTGTTTCTTGGCAATGCACTCAGCAGCTTTGCTGGCAGCTTAATGGTACAAATTCAACAATACGCAGATGTGGGCATGGGAGTAGGCATTGTGATCCATGCACTTGCCGCGCTGATGATTGGCGAAAGTATTATTGGGACCCAAACGTTCTTCAGACAGCTTCTTGCTCCTTTGATTGGGGCAATTATTTATCAACAAATTCAAGGTTTAGCAATAAGTTGTGGTTTGGCGCCTTCTGATCTGAAGTTCATGACAGGGTTTATTGTGCTATTAGCAATGGGTTACAAAACATTGTATAAGGTGCGAGTTTCATGAAAGCACAGTTTCATTCTCACTTTTTGCTGCCGCCAGATAAAATTTATATGTGTGGTCATTCTTTGGGGCCCCTTTCAAAAAGCGCTTCACATCAATTGCATGAAGGTTGTAATGAATGGGAGCGTCTTTTAGTGAGCGGTTGGAATGAAGCAGATTGGTTTCATTTGCCTAAGCACCTTGGCGAAAAAATTGCGCCTTTAATAGGCGCATTGCCTCATGAAGTGATTGTGACCGATAATACAACGACAAATCTATTGAAAGTTCTGCTTGCAGGATTGCGACTGTGTCGTGGGCGCTCGGTTATTCTTGCTGAAAAAGACAATTTTCCAGCAGATTTATATATGGCTCAAACAGCTGCTTCTTTTGAAAAATTCACTGTGCAAGCGGTGGCAGGAGAAGATATTTATCATGCAATGAATGATAAAGTTGGGATATTACTTATCACGCATGTTAATTATCGCACAAGTTACCAACATGATATTGTGGCCATTACTGCCAAAGCAAAAGCACTAGGCATTATTGTGATATGGGATTTTTCACACAGTATTGGGATCTTACCGCTGAATTGTCAAAGGTTTGATATCGATTTTGCAGTAGGATGCACTTATAAATATTTAAATGGCGGTCCCGGTTCACCTAGCTTTCTTTATGTTAATGAAAAATACCATGAAACATTACGCTCGCCATTGGCTGGATGGATGGGACATATTGCCCCATTTGCTTTTTCATCCGTATATGAACCAGCAAAAAACGTGACTTCTTTTTTAACTGGCACACCAGGGATCCTCAGCATGAAAGCCTTACAAGGTGCTTTAGAGATCTTTAAACATGTTGATCTGTCTGTCTTACGCGAAGAAAGCAAAGCATTGACAACCTTACTGATTGAAAAATGCGCGCAAGAATTACCTGAATTGGATTGTGTTTCACCTTTAAGCGCCAAGGAGCGAGGCGGGCATGTCGCATTTTTACATCCCCATGCTTTTGCTATTTCACGTGCCATGATAGAAGAAGGGATCATCATTGATTATCGCGAACCAAATCTCTTACGTTTTGGATTTTCTCCGCTCTATATAGATAGCCAAGACATTCGGAAATGCGTTGCATCCCTGAAGAATATCTTGCACTCGAATCTTTATAAAAAGGATTGTTTCTCGCAACGAAAAGAAGTTACTTAGCCAGTGCCTCAAACAAAAGCATCGTCATGTCAGCAAAACTGACATGACACATGATAAAATAAGATATTTTATTTAGCAGGAGGTGTGTTTACATAAACGATTTGTGGCTGGCTGTCGGTTCCCAGATAAGCACCAACTGTCATCCCAATGAGTGCTCCAGGAATGGCGGGCAATACCCCCATGAAAAATCCTGTAATGCCACCAACCCAAAATCCAATAGTGCCATAACCAATCACGCCTAGCACGCTTGCACCATTAACTGACATAATTTCTGCTGCGGTTAATTCTTTCATAAAAGTACTGCTAGATTAAGAAAAAGTAGCCAATTTTTTCAAAGTATAATAATAATGTCAAGAAATGCTTAATATAGTCAAAACGTGTGCACAGACTATAGCGTCCCAAACATTCTATCGCCTGCATCTCCTAGTCCAGGACAAATATATCCTTTGCTATTAAGACATCTATCTAAACTTGCACTATAAATTGGCACATCAGGATGCTCATCGAAAAAAGCTTTTAATCCTTCTGGGGCTGCCAAAAGACAAATAAAGGTAATACTTTTCACTTGATGTTTTTTTAGGGTGTTTACTGCACGAATAGCAGATCCCCCTGTTGCCAACATCGGATCGCAAACATAAAAATGGCGTTTATCACTATCTTCAGGAATTTTAAAATAATAGCCTTCTGGTTTTAAGGTTTTTTCATCTCTAAACAACCCAATATGGCCGACTTTTGCTTGAGGCATCAAGGTTAATAAAGCGTCTACCATTCCAACACCAGCACGCAAAATAGGCAAAATCACAGGTGAAGGTCCAGCTAAAAAAGGGGCCATACATTTTTCCATTGGCGTCTGGATTTCAACTGTGTTGGTGCTTAGATTTTGCGTTGCTTCGTACCCTAATAAGAGTGTTATTTCATGAACTAATTCTCTGAATAATTTATGATCTGTTTGCTGCTGACGTAATAAAGATAATTTACCCGCCACTAAAGGATGCAAAATTTGAAAGAAATTCGTAAAGGCTTCATGGCGCTTTATCACAGACATTGAGACTTCCCCTTGGCTCTTCTATTAATGATAAATTGATCTATCTTCCAGTAACAAAGTAGCTGCGATGCTTGCCTTGTAAATAATAAAAGGATCGGCATGATTTAAACCTGCAGTAATATCCTTGATATGAGGGTTGTCGTGGCCAATTTTTTCCCAATATTCTGCAAGATTTTGGATAGATTCACGCAAAAAAATGAGATATTCATTAAATGATTGTTCTCTATTCATACCTACTCTTTCCACTACACTACCAAGCTTTGCTAGTTTTTACATATGACATTAGGTTGCCTGCCCTAAAACTCATCTGCCGTCACTATAGCGATATTTGCTTAAACAAAACTTGTTGCCAAACCTATTAAACCGCCAAAAACACCTCCCCACACGACTAACCATCCGAGGTGCTCACGGATCATTTTTTGTATAATCTCTTTTACTTTATTCGGTGTAAGTTTTTCTAAACGATTGTCAACGATTCGTTCAATTTTAATTAGAAAATCGTTACCTTCAGAAAAACCTAATTTTTGTTTTAATTTAACTTGCAAATTTTCATCTGCTAATATTTCTTCGAAAGCTTGTGCCAATTTTTTTTGAACGGGCTCGCGCAAAGGCTCAATCGCATTTTGACCGCCCATCATGGTAATTAATTTGCCAACTTTTGATTCTAAAATACCATCGACCAATGCATCATAAATTTTATCGTAATCAACAATTCCTGCAATTTCTTGCCACTTTTCTTTATCAAAATGAGCAGATGTTACTTTTTCAATATTGTCCTGCGTGAAAAATTCTTGCATGACTAAATTTTTAATACCAATTTTAAATTCTTCAAAACGCGCAGGAATAATACCTGAACCATAAAGAAAAGGGACTTTCTCAAACAACATGACAATGGCAATCCAATTGGTTAGCGCACATGATAAAGCAAAATATCCAATGTTGCTTAATACGCGTTCGTAAGGCGTATTGATAAAGCAATAACTTAACCCTATGAGCAGAAAAGCAATTGCATTAGTGATAAAACTTTTGTTTGAAGAAGCGCGAATAAACTGTGCTGAATTTATCATGCTAACCACGAAATTATGAGGACTTTCAAAAAGTTAGAAAAGTGTATCAAATAGATCCGGATCTGTATACCTAAAACAGGATAGGCGGCAGCACACATACAACAAGCTAACTAAATCATGTATGCACACGGTAAATCGTCAGACCATATATCTTATCGTCACGTCATTAACGTGCGAAGATTCTATTTTTGAATCAATTGTAGCGGATAATTTGAAGACGACAAGTAAGAACTTTATGTCATAGAGACTTAACTAAAAAATATCTGAAACTTAGAAAGGGTATAGCTCCAATGCAACATTCCTCAGCTAATCACACAAGATATAAAGTAATCCAGCGTGAAATGACTTAGAGACTCATTGATTATCGTGTCCCTTTTTGTCGACGTAATTTCAGCATTTCCATTTCCTTTTGCATAATATGCTGAATTAATCTGTCTCTGTCATCCTCACGCATAGCAACAAAGTCAATATTCACGCGATAGGGCTTAGTTTGTGTTTTTGCGACCTTATCACATCCAACAACGACACCATAACAAAGGATATAGGTTTTTTCTGGAACTAAAATCATTTCAATTTGAAGATCTGTGCTCTCTTCAATTGCATGCTCTACCATGAAGGCTACCCCACAAGCACTAATGTTGACAGGCTGGGGAGCCTCATCTAATAAGGTTCGCTGTGTTGCATTTAATGGCCCACCTCGGGCAATTAAGTTAATTTTACGATTTAATAATTGAACAGCGCGTGCAGCACGTGATTCTCTAGGCATCAATTCTTGAACCAATGAATTGATATCTGACTCTAAAGAAAGATACAACCTTCCAATATCAGGGTATTCTATTTCTCCCAACATAAATTGCTGTAGTCGTCGATTTTTTTCTTCACTCGTTAGCTCTCGCCAAGCTAAAATCACTTCATCATCAATGCGAAAATAGCGACGACGTTCTTGTTGCTGTTCCATAATTTCCTCACTTTGCCGCTGGTAAAGGATTAGCTGGCATCTCTTGAATATCTTTAAGCGGTTGGGGTAGGGGCATTTGTTTACTCGTTTCTTCGGTCTGCGGCTTTTGTGTTTTCACTGCATCAGACTCCCCTTTCGTTTTTGGTAACGATTTTGCAGCCGGTTGATTCACTTCAATTTCTTCCGGGATACCAGATGGCTGGTATTTATCTGCATCATTGTATTCTGGTACATCTCGCAAACGGGGTTGATCGTTTTGTGTGATCACAATTTCCACCCGTCGATTATGACTACGGTGCTCGTCTGTATCATTAGGATACAGTGGTTGTGTATCAGCCATGCCTGAGACAACCATTCGACTCTTATCAATACCGCGCTGATATAACTTATGCGCTACCGTAATGGCTCTCGCTGAAGATAGCTCCCAATTTGAACGAAACCGCTTATTAGAAATTGGTTTATCGTCCGTATGACCTGAAATGGTAATTTCTCCAGGTACATTTTCTAAAATATCGGCAATTTTATCTAATACTGGTTCATAAGCTGGACGTAAAGAATCATCACCAGAGGCAAACGAGCCTTGATCTAGCACGCGAATAATCACTCGTTGATTTTTCGTGCCCACCTGCACCTTCCCTTGGGTGATTTCATTTGCCAATTGTTTAGAAATCTTTTCCGCTATGGCTGCTGCATTAGAGGTTGTTTTAAGCGTTGCATTCCCCACGCCCTGTCCTTTCTGGGGGCCACTAAGCTCATCGTTTTTGCGAGTTTCATTCCTGTCCTTTTCATCAAACTCTAATGTTTGGCTGATATCGTCCATCGTAGACTGACGCACTTCATTGAGTACGGTTGGTTTGGGTTTCCCTGGCGAAAACTCTCGCGCAACAATGCTTGTTCCTTTTGGCATCTGATAAGACACGATATCTCGCTGCACACCAAACGCTTGCTCTAACGAGCCTCCTACTTCTTTAAATTTTGCTGCATCTTGCTCAGAAAACGACAGCATTAAAACGAAAAAACTCATTAACAATGACATCATATCAGCAAAGGTAACAACCCAGCCTTCTCCTGCTTTATGAGAATGAGGAAGCTGATCTTCATCATCTTCATGCTGCGTCATTGAGCCCGCTTCCACGCTTAGTGCTTGGCAAGTAATTCTTCAACGCCTCCTCAATCACGCGAGGGTTTTGACCTATCTGAATACCAAGTAAGGCGTCAATTACCAAAGATTTAGATAACCTTTCTTCGTTACTGCGTAATTCCAATTTGTCAGCAATGGGAATGCAGATCATGTTTGCCAATACCGCGCCATAGAATGTTGCTAACAAAGCAATCGCCATCGAAGGACCAATTGATTTAGGATCGTTCATGTTTGACATCATTAATACTAATCCCATCAACGTTCCTATCATGCCCATTGCAGGCCCTGCCTCTGCAATCGCTTTAAAAACTTTTTGTCCCCACATGTGGCGCTCTACAGTTAAATTCATCTCCTTACTTAAGGTTTTTTTCATGACTTCAGGTTCATGACCATCAATTAATAGCTGAACCCCTTTTTTCATAAAGTCATTCTTAATTTCTATACCTTCAAGAGAAAGCAACCCGCCTTTGCGTGCTGCATCAGCAATTTTTACCGCCTCTTCTATGATCTCTTCTGCACTGTATTTTTTATAAAAAAAAGCTCGTCCTGCCACTTTAAAGGCACCAAAAAAACGACCCAATCCAAATTTCATGACTGTTGCAGCAAAGCTACCACCAAAAACAACAATAACAGGATGCAGATTGATGAAAGTCCTGATACTACCGCCATCGCCGGCAATGGATAGATAGAGGACTATTCCGCCCCCCACAAGGCCCAGTATCGTACTAAGATCCATTTGTTCTCCTACTGGTTACTTAGCTAGTTTTCAAATATAAAATCCATGTATTTATTTATGATTCTAGCTCCAGATCGCAAATAACGCTCATAAGTGGGTCTCCAAAGCTCCAAAAAACAGCCGGCTATTAAGGAACAAGGGAAAACCCCCATCGCGCCCATTGACCATCATGTTCGTCTAGGATAAGTTCTTGGTTTTCCTTGAGAAATTAAATCCAGTGGCTAACCAAAAAACAGATTCTGAAGCACCCGACTTCGAAACAGCACTCTCAAAGCTCGAATCCATCGTCACCAAAATGGAAGCGGGAGAATTGACACTCGAGCAAGCCCTGAAGCATTTTGAACAAGGGATCGCCTTAGCTCGCGAATGCCAACAAGCATTAGGCAAAGCCGAACAACGCATTCAAGCGCTTATTGCTGAAAATAACCAGCCTCTTGAACCGCCAAACGAAGGCCTTGATAATTAGCCCTTAAGGAGTTTTTTGCCCATGCCCATTCATGAGCGCATGAAACGGTGCCAAGAGCGCGTACAGATCTTGCTTGAGCGCTATCTTCCTTACCCTCAAGCTTCTATGCCTTTATATAATGCGATGCACTATGCATGCTTAAATGGCGGTAAACGCCTACGCCCCCTACTCGCTTATCTTACGGCTGATATTTTTGATACCCCTGCTGAAGTGGTCGATCCTATTGCTGCTTCAATAGAAATGATCCACTGCTACTCTCTTGTCCATGATGATTTGCCTGCCATGGATAATGACGATTTAAGACGCGGTAAACCTACCTGCCATATGGTATTTGGAGATGCAACCGCTATCTTAGTAGGCGATGCCCTTCTCACCCTTGCCTTTGAAATTTTATCAACCAGTGAACACTCCCCCAATGTTGACTATTCAACTAAATTACAAATAATAAGAGTGCTCTCTCAAGCATCAGGGGCAAGTGGGATGGTGCAAGGGCAAGCAATTGATCTCGCCGCTGAGGGACATCAACTAGAACTCGCCCAATTAATCGATATGCATAATGCTAAGACTGGGGCTCTGCTCTCAGCCAGTGTACAATGTGGCGCGTTGGCGTCAGGTCGCGCTACCGAGAATGATTTATTTAAATTACAAAATTTTGGAAAAGCAATTGGCCTTTGCTTTCAAATTCAAGACGACATATTAGATGCACTGGGTAACAGTGAGATCATGGGAAAACACCCCGGACAAGATGTGAAAAAAAATAAATGCACATTTGTAACGCTGCTAGGTATTGAACAGGCACGTGCGCATGCTATTGACTGCCATGCACAAGCGCTTTTGGCATTAGAACATTTTGGGCCCAAAGCAGATCTTTTGCGCGCCCTCTCTGCTTACATTATTGAGCGGGTGGCTTGATGAGCATTATTCATACTATTCATTCGCCACAAGATTTGCGCCAGTTACCAGCCACAAAATTAACAGAAGTTGCCACAAGTCTGCGCCAATTTCTGTTAGAAACACTCGATCAAACGGGTGGTCATCTGGCAGCGGGTTTGGGTGCAGTTGAATTAGCAATTGCTTTGCATTATGTTTTTAATACCCCAGATGATCAATTAATCTGGGACGTAGGCCACCAAGCTTATCCGCATAAAATTTTGACGGGTAGACGAGATAAAATGCAGACCATCCGTAAAAAGGATGGCCTTGCCCCATTTCCCCGTCGAGAAGAAAGTATTTTTGATGCCTTTGGAGTAGGGCACTCTAGCACTTCAATTAGTGCCGCATTGGGGATGACTTTAGCCAAAGAACATCTTGGCTCTACTCATCGCGCCATTGCCGTCATCGGCGATGGCGCGATGACTGCTGGCATGGCCTTTGAAGCACTCAACCATGCAGGTTCAGTCAAGGCAAATCTTTTGGTTGTACTTAACGATAATGACATGTCCATTTCAGGTAATGTGGGTGCTTTATCCAATTATTTTGCCCGCATATTATCGAGCAAAATTTATACCTCTATGCGCACAAGTGGCAAAGAGGTATTAAAACGCATTCCACCTGTTTGGGAACTCGCTCGCAAAACAGAAGAACATTTAAAAGGCATGATTGTGCCAGGGACTTTATTCGAAGAAATGGGCTTTAACTATATTGGTCCTGTCGACGGTCACGATCTCAATGCTTTGGTTAAAACCCTGCAAAATGTTAAAGCACTAAAAGGACCACAATTAGTGCATGCGATTACTCGCAAAGGTAAAGGATATGCACCTGCTGAAGCCGATCCTATTCAATATCATGCAGTTTCTAAACATTTTTATCGTGCGTCAACGCCTGCTTCAACAGCAACCAAACCGGCGCAAGCGCCTATGCCAACTTATTCAGAAGTTTTTGGCGATTGGTTATGCGACATGGCCAAACAAGAGCCTCGCTTAGTCGCTATTACACCTGCCATGTGCGAAGGTTCAGGATTAGTGCGATTTGCAAAGGAATTTCCTGATAGATATTACGATGTTGCGATTGCTGAACAGCATAGTGTCACGTTGGCAGCAGGTCTTGCATGCGAAAAAATGAAACCAGTTGTTGCTATTTATTCCACCTTCTTGCAACGCGCGTACGATCAGTTGATTCATGATGTCGCTATTCAAAACTTACCTGTATTATTTGCCATCGATAGGGCCGGACTGGTTGGCGACGGCCCAACCCATAGCGGAAATCTCGATTTAAGTTATTTACGCTGTATTCCCAACATGCTAGTAATGGCTCCTAGCGACGCTAATGAATGCAGACATATGCTTTATACGGGTTTAATGGCATGTAGCCCTGCTGCCGTTCGCTATCCTCGTGGTAGTGGCCCTCAGGTGGCACTTGATGCAACTTTAAAGGCTATCCCTATTGGCAAAGCGGAAATACGTCGACAAGGGCGCGATATTGCTTTACTCAGCTTTGGCTCAATGTTAGCCTCCGCTTCTTTGGTTGCAGAACAGCTTGATGCAACATTAGTCAATATGCGATTTGTGAAACCGTTAGATGAAGCTCTCATTATTGAGTTGGCTAAAACACACTCCTTAATCGTGACGATAGAAGAAAATGTGATTATCGGCGGCGCAGGTCAAGGTGTTGCAGCATGCTTATTGCAACATGATTGCTCTACACGGGTCCTTAATTTAGGACTTCCCGATCATTTTGTTGAACATGCACAACCTGATGAAATGTTAGCAAGCTGCGGCCTGGATCCTGCCAGTATTTTGGCTGTTATCCAAGAAAAAGTTAGAAATCAGTCTTGTAATGAAACGGTTTCTCTATTAGAGTCACCTTGATTTAATTTAAACATCACTTTAAAGCTTTAGGGTTAAATATGATTAATGAACCGGTCGCCGACGTCCAAAGTAGCCCAGATTGGCGCAATATACCGGTAAATCGCGTTGGCATTCGTGGGATCAGGCATCCCATGATCTTTGAAGATTTTACCCCCTCAAGAGGATTAACTCGTCAACACGTGGTTGCGCGTTTTGATATGCTAGTGAATTTGCCGCAAAACGTAAAAGGCACGCATATGTCACGTTTTGTCGAAATTTTAAACGAAGAAGAAACCGTTTTAAGCGTCGCAACTATTCCACATTGGCTAGATACCATGGTAGAACGCCTTCATGCTACCTATGGTTCTTTACAAGTTAATTTTCCGTATTTTGTCAAAAAATTTGCGCCCATTTCCAAAGCAGCAAGCCTCATGGACTATGATATTTCCATCCACGGCGTGATGGAAAATGGTATTTGCCAAACCTATGTGACCATTGTCGTACCAGTGACCAGCCTATGTCCTTGCTCAAAGGAAATTTCAGATTATGGCGCGCACAATCAGCGCTCTCATGTCACTGTCACCGTGCGTGCAGCACCAACGCTTTCCTTGATGGAAATTATTCAACTTGTTGAAAGCAAAGCATCCTGCGAACTTTTTGGCATTTTAAAGCGCACCGATGAAAAAGCCGTTACTGAGCGCGCGTATGATAATCCTAAATTCGTTGAAGATATGGTGCGTGATGTTGCCACTTCGCTGGATCAACTAGAAACCGTCAAAGGGTACAAAATCAGCTCGGAAAACTTTGAATCCATCCATAACCATTCTGCTTTTGCAGAAATTGATAGGCTTTGGGTTGGCAAAGATGAATCGAGGTTGAAACACGAACACATAGAAAGAATGAAAGAAGAGGCCTGCTGTTAGGAGCTATCCCTAAGCAGGCTTCAGCCTAACCTTTGTGTTTTGTCCTTTTCTGGCTTAGGCTCACTACCGCCTACAACCTGAGGCTTTTGTGCTGAGCCTTCGTATTTATTGTTAATTGCATCATTCATAAATTTCTCTATCTGCGGTTTAAGCTCTTCAGGTGTATTTGAAATATCCAGTTTCCCACCAGGTTGTGTCGATTCTACTACCAGATTACAAAAATCTTTTAAGCTCTTTTCTTTATCAGCAGGTGGCATATCAGGCTTAAGATCTAAGCCAAAAGACACCCCACCGCCTTGTTGTTTTTGCATAACCATATTCATGGATGGATTATCTAATTTTTGGATCTTCAAGAAATCATTGATAAACCCACTTTTGCCTGACTCTAATTGGATCCCTAATAGATCCTTGTTGTCCTCAAAGTGCTTTTTTGCCTCTTCAAATGTTAACCCTTGATTTTCCATCATCGGTTTAGGTAATGAGGGCGTTGGATGTCGTATGCGTTGCATAAAAGAAGAAGGGGAAGGCGGCGGCGATACACCCATCGTTTCAACACGAGAGACATCACTTTTTAAGCTTGGCATGTCCGCCACTTCTCCGATTCTATTTAGCTCTGCCATTAAAGCGCTTTGGTTTTCCTTTGATAAACCGGATTTATAATCCACAAACTCGCCCAGCATTTTTTCGTAGCCTTCTTTCGCTTGTTTTTTGGCTTCTTCATCAGTGCCACGATTTGCTGTCGCCAGGATTTGCTGTTGGGCTGCAAGAAGTCCTACAGCATTGGTAAGATCCTCTGGTGTCGGCTCCGAGGGCGTTGTGGATTGCATCACAGGTGTACCAACCTCAGGCGTTTCAAGCTCTGAGGTTTCAAGCTCTGAGGTTTCAAGCTCTGAGGTTTCAAGCTCTGAGGTTTCAAGCTCTGAGGTTTCAAGCTCTGAGGTTTCAAGCTCTGAGGTTTCAAGCTCTGAGGTTTCAA
>Ga0209935_1000295_pt1 | contig 146908 bp, 130 predicted proteins | sample ThiBio_1000_plan_2_FD_183958 | JGI IMG/M metagenome (GOLD analysis project Ga0209935, IMG submission 183958) | Wastewater bioreactor microbial communities from Cape Town, South Africa - Thiocy_cont_1000_plan (SPAdes) | ecosystem: Engineered > Bioreactor > Thiocyanate-remediating >... | reverse complement strand
TCGGCCAGCTCGCCGCCGCGCTCGACTACGCGCATGCGCGCGGCGTGCTGCACCACGACATCAAGCCCGAGAACATCATGCTGCTCGACGGCTGGAGCTACGCCAAGATCAGCGATTTCGGCATCGCCGAACGCCGCGCCTCGCCCCGCGACACACCGCGGCGAGCGAAGGAAGTCGGCGGCACGCCGGCCTACATGGCGCCGGAGCGCCTGCGCGGTGAACGCAGCGATGCGCGCAGCGACCTGTTCTCGCTGGGCGTGGTGCTGTACTGGCTGCTCACCGGCAGGCTGCCGTGGCCCGAGCCGGGCAACGTGCAGCAGCTGATGCGCAAGCGCCTGCGCTCGCCGCAGCCGCCGATCCGTCCGCGCGACCCGTCCACGCCGTCGATGCTGATCAGCATCGCGCGCACGCTGCTGGCGAGCGCGGCCGAGTCGCGCTACCAGCGCGGCGCGGAAGTCATCGACGACCTGCGCCTGGCGGCGCGCGAATACGAACGCGAACGCGAGAAGCCGCTGGCCAAGCGCATCATTTCGCTGCGGCTGCGCTGGGCCAGCAGCCTCGGCGCGATCCTGAGCCTGGTGCTGGTGCTGGGACTGGCCGCGATCTATGCCAAGCAGCATGCCGCGGTGACCGGCCTGGCGCTGGATTTCGGCAGTTCGATGGGGCGCATGATCGCCGGCGAATCGGCCGAGAACCTGCTGCTCGGCGACCACGCCGCCACCCGCGCGCTGGTCACCGACGTCTCGCGCAACCGGCAGATCCACTACCTGGCGATCGCCGACCGCAGCGGAGAGATCATCGCCAGCACGCAGCAGGCCGAGGTCGGCGACCAGCTACCCGCCGCGAAACGGCTAGGCGACATGCTGCTGTTCGAGGTGCCGATCCAGTACCAGACCAAGACCATCGGCAGCCTGCGCCTAGGCATCAGCAATGCGGAGTTGCGCGCAGCGCAGAAGACCACACTGTGGGTGATCGCGCTGGTGCTGGCGCTGACCCTGGCCGCCGTGGTCGGCGCGGCGTACTGGTTGTTCCGCCGCCCGCTGATGATGCTGGGCCTGCTCGGCGACGCCCTGCTGCGCGTGGCCCGCGGCGACTTCGCCCACCGCATCCGCCTGGCGCGGCGCGACGAATTCGGCCGCCTGTTCGCCACCTTCAACCTGATGAACAGCACTCTGCAGGCCCGCCAGCGCCGCACTCCGGAAAGCGCACCGCTCAAGGGCGAAGCAGACGTCACTCGGCCGACCCGCATCATGTCAACAGTGGCGGCCGAGGCTGCGCCAGCCGCGACCGACGCGCCGCCGTAGAGTTCCGCTCACGGGCGACGCTCTTGCTTTGCCGAATCCCGTCTCAACGGCATCGCCCGCGAGCGGGCTCCAGCAAGAAGCGGAAGCCGCGCTCAGTACTGTTTCAGGCGCTGCTTGAGCTCGAGCGCGCGTGCGCGGTAGGCAACGGCCGGCTCGTAGTTCGGGGCGATCGCCAGCACGCGGTTCCACAGCGCGATGGCCTTGTCCAGTTGCTGGTCGCGGTACAGCACCACCGCCTGCTCATGGTACGAATCGAGCAGGCGGCTGCGCAGGCTGGCGGCTTCGGCGCCGGCCGGTTGCAGCCGCGGATCGAGGCTCAGCGCCTGGTCCATGCGGGCGAGTGCCTGCTGCGCTTGGCCCTGGTCGAGCAACGACACACTCTCATCCTGCAACCGGCGCGCCTTCGCCACCGACGATTCGGCGATGACCCGGCCGGCAGGCGCCGCGCTGGTCGCCACCGCTTCCGTCGCCGGCGAACCACCCTTGGCCGACAACGGGATGCGCAGCGTCTGGCCGGTGCGCAGCAACGACGGATTGGTCGAGTGGTTGTAGCGGGCCAGGATCAGGAAGAGCTTCGCGTCGCCAAGATAGCGCGCAGCCAGCGTGCTGTACGAGTCGCCCGACTGCACCACATAGGCCCGCGAACGGCTGCCGAGCCAGCGCTCCGGATCGGCGGTGAGCTGGCGCAACATGCCGCGCGCGGCGCGATCCTGCGGATGCTGCTCCACGTAGAGCCGCAGCGCCTGTTCGCCTTCGGCGTAGTGGCCCGGCTGCAGCTGCTGGTCGACGATCCAGGCCAGCGACGGGGCAGCAGCTGTCGCCGCGGGCACCGCCGGTGTCGGCGGCGGCGACGATCGCGCCGGGGTGATCACGGCCGAGGAATAGCCGCCCAACGAACGGCAGCCGGACACGCCCACGGCGGCCAGTGCGGCGAGAATCAGCGTCGCCGCCGGCCACCAAGGCAGGCGAGCGTGGCGTGTCGAGGCGATACGATGCGCAAGGCTCATGCCCATCGATCCGTCAGCCCGTCACGCGCTGGCCACGACCCGTGGCGGCTCCGACGCGCGCGACCGCAACCGGCGCGACAAGCGCGGGTAGCTGCACGCGGAAATCAAGGTGTTCGAGCATCATCCGGCGGTCCCCCTGCGCAGCATCCGTCCCGGGGACGAGCCATGCGTTTGGCGAAGGCCATTATAGCTGCGGGCGCCTGGATTGCCGCGGCGCGGGTCTGCGACGAATGTTCGTGAAATCCTGTCGTGCCGCCGGGGGCGGATTCCGGGACAAGACAAGGCAGGCCTGCTCGAACCAGCCAGGCCTGCCTTGCAGGTACTGCTCCCCGATCAGTACAACGGGCTATCCATGGCCCGTCCAGGCGGATGGAGAAAGCCGCTCGTCGCGGCCTTCCCCGATCGCCAGCCGAGCGTGGAGGTCGAGAGATCCGCCTCTCAGTTCATCGTTTCCGTCAACGTCACGCCGGAGAACGTCTGGTACGCCCGCACCTTGATGTAATAGGTGGTGGTCGTCGACGGTTTGAAGGTGCAGCTCTCGCTGTTGCCGGTCTTGTAGGGGCGGCAGCTGTAGGAACTGGTGGTCGGCTCCGCACCCGCCCGCACATACAAGTCCGCATCACCGCTACCGCCGGAGATCGCGAAGGTCGCGGTGTGGCCGGCCTGCACCGTCTCGCTGTACGTGGCCGACCAGTTGCCCGTGCTTACCGTCGGCAGGCTCACCGAGTCGGAGCTGCCACCACCGCCACCGCCGGTGGAATAGGAAGCCTTGACGGTCACCCCGGAGTACGACGAGTAGCCGTGCACCTTGATGTAGTACTTGCCGGCGGCGGGCGAGGCCACGCTGCAGCTTTCCGAGTTGCCGCTCTTGTACGGGCGGCAGTCATAGCTGCTGGTGGTCGGTGCGCTGCCGAACTTGGTGTACAGGTCGGCGTCGCCGGTGCCGCCGGAGATCGACATCACGAGGTTGCTGGCGCCCGTCGGCACGGTGATGAAGTAGTCGTTGTCGGCACCGGAGGCGCCCGACACGCCGGTGACGCCGACGTTGTTCTGCAGCTCCGTGGTGCCGCCACCGCCACCGCCGCCACTGCCCGGGCAGGTCACGCCCACGCCGTTGAACGCGGCGATCACCGCATTCTTGTCGTAGCCCAGGTCGGTCGCGGCCGATTCCACGCCGCAGGCACCGGAGTTGAAGGTCGAGGTGGCCGTCCAGTACACCTTGTTGGCCAGCGCGTAGACCTGGAACGCCTTCCTGACGTCCCAGCCGCTGGTCTTGGCCAGCAGGCAGAACGACTTGTTGTAGACGCCGCTGGAGTAGTGCACGTCGAGGCCGGAATTGTAGTCGGCCGCGTTGTCGATCGAGCCGCCGTCCTGCGGCGGGTTGCACATGTAGCGCAGCGCGTCGCCGATGCCGGCACTGGCCTTGACGATGTCCGCGCCGACCAGGAAATCGGCCGAGCCGCGATCGAAGTATTCGGCCGCTTCGCCGGCGATGTCGGAATAGGCCTCGTTCATGCCGCCGGACTGGCCGCTGTACTCCAGGCCGGAGTTCTGCTCGGTGTAGCCGTGGCTGATCTCGTGGCTGGTCACGTCCAGCGACACCAGCGGATAGAACGTGCTGGCGCCGTCGCCGAAGTACATCGCCGAGCCGTCCCAGAACGCGTTCTCGTAGTTCGACTGGTAATGCACTTTCATCAGCAGCTGGATGCTCAGCGGCGGCGCGCCGGTGTAGGACTGGTACATGTCGTGCACCACGCCACCGAAATGGTGCGCGTCGTTCACCGGCGAGTAGGCGCCGTTGATCGCGTCGGTGTTGCTGGTCGGGCAGGTGAAGCTGACCACCGAACCGCCGCTGCTGGCGTGGTTGAGGTTGTAGGTCTTGACGTTGGCGTTCTGCAGCGTGCAGGTGCTGCCCGACTGGGTCACGTCGAGCGCCGCGTAGTCGGTGCCGTAGATGTACTGGCCGGTCTTCTGGTTGCCGCCCGGGCCGTTGGCCGAGGCATCGGTGAGACCATTCCAGCTCTTGATCACGGCCCCGGTATTGGCGTCGACGATGGCGGTGGGACGCGTCGGGTTGGCGCCGTTGACGAAGTACGAGACACGATAGACCAGCCGGGGTGCGGCGCCTTCCTGCGGATACACGAACAGGTCGGCACGGGCATTTTCCATCGTCGCGCCGGCGACCAGCGCGGTGTGCGCGTGCGCCTTCAGCGCCGCAATCGCGCGCGCGGCATTCAGCCGGGGGCGTACCGAGATCTGCTGCTGACCCTGCTGCATCAGCTCGCCGGTGGCACGCAAGGCATTGCCCTGGGCGTCCTGCACCACGGCGATGCTGCGGCCGTAGACCGGCACGCCCTGGTACATCTGCTGCTGACGCACCACGCGGTGCTGGCCGGCAAGCGCCACGGCGCCATGCGGCGCCAGCGTCATGCCCTGGCCCAGGTTCAACTGGTTTGCGAGCGAGGCGACCGGCACGGCGCCCAGATTCTGCGCGCGCAGGGTTTTCGTTTGCGTGTTGGCGGCCGTGGCGGTCGTGGCGGCGGCCATGCCGATGGCAGCCACCAGCAGTTTCAGGCGGAATGGATGGGGCATGTAGTGAGCTCCTGGAAGAAGTGGGGACAAACGCGCCCGATGCGGCCGCAAAGCCCCATGCAAGAATTTCCGTGCGAGGCACGGCGTTGGTATTCGTCAGCGGTCCGGCGATCCCGAACTACGTCCGTCGGTGGCTGCCTTCCCCCTGAGGTTCCCTGCAGGGACAGCACACGGACGCATAACTGCAAGACGACGATGGCGTCGCCACGGGATCATCCCCCAGCCTCCCAGATGGTGGACCCGGCGACGTTATTACTTGCGATACCGACTGACAATCCGACTTTTTCCTACGTCGGGTGATCGCGGTCACGTCCTGCCGGATGCGCGCACGGCACGGACGCCAGTGTGTCGTGGATGCCTCGGAAGTCTTCGAATGGCTTGCCCGAGGCCCTTTCGCAAACGCGAAAATCCATCGACAGGCGCAGTCAGCGCGACCGCATCGAACTGTTTCCGGCGAGCACGCGCGACGCAAGATTTTTCGGCATCGATTCCATGCCGTTCAGGGCGCTCCGTTCAGAGCATGCCGGTTTCCAGCTTCGCCTCGTCGGACATCATCGAGTGATTCCACGGCGGGTCGAACACGAGATCCACGTCGGCTTCGGTGATGGTGGGGATCATCTCCAGCTTGGTGCGGGCGTCATCCACCAGGATGTCGCCCATGCCGCAGCCGGGCGCGGTAAGGGTGAGCTTCACGTACACCTTGCGCTCACCGGATTCGCTGTGTTCCATGCTCAGGTCGTAGACCAGCCCGAGATCGACCACGTTGACCGGGATCTCCGGGTCGAACACCGTGCGCAGCTGGTCCCAGGCGAGCTTCTCCACGTCGGCATCGGTGGCGTCGGGCGGCACTTCGATCGGCATGGGCCGATCCTTGCCCAGCGCATCGGCATCGTCGCCGGCCACGCGGAACAGGTTGCCCTCCACATACACCGTGAAGCTGCCGCCGAGGGCCTGGGTGATGTAGCCAATCTGGCCCGCGGGCAACGTCACCACCTCACCCTGCGGCACCATCACCGCGCTGCAATCGCGCACCAGGGTGACCGGCTCGCTGCTCAGACTGAAACCACTCATGCCGACGACTTTCCCGTATCCACAGGCGCGGCCACATGCCGTACCGAAGCGCCCATTATGCCAACCGCGGCGCGCGGCCGCTTGTTCCAGATCAGCCCGACGGGAGATGAGGCGACGTTTTGTCCGTCCGTCGCAGCGCGCAGCGCACGGTATGATGGCCGCTTTGCCGACGGATCAAGCGATGCATTGCAGCCACCTGGCGGGGCGCCACCGATGAGGGCGCGCAGCATGCCTGCCCTGCTGTTTTCGCTGTTCAGCGCCGCCATGCTGGGGCTTGCCGCCGGCGCCGCGTGGATGGTGGTGGCGCTGTACTCGCGCCATCCCCTGCCCTGGCTGGCGGTGCCGATCGGCGTCGCGCTGGCGTGGGTCATCCGCGCCGGCGTGCGTCGGCCGGGTACCGGCGCGATGCTGCTGGCCGCCGGCGCCACCGCGTTGTCGGCGATCTACGTCAACCTGCTGATCGCCGGCGTGAAGGTCGCCGGCAGCATGGGCCTGGACCTGATCGAGGCGCTGCGCACCGCCGGCATCGGCATGCTGTGGCAGCTGGCGCGCATGGGCCTGACCCCCGCCGATTTCATCTGGACCTTGCTGGCCATGCTGCTGGCCGGGTGGCTGGCCTCCCGCCAACGGCGTCCACCCCCACCTCCACCCGAAAAGAACACCTAGGGCGGGCACCGCCCGCCGCCTTTCATTCCGCGAAGCAAGAGCCGGCGGGCCGTACCCGCCCTGCTGAGAAGCGGCCTCAGCCGTCGATCGCCTTCACCTCGTTGACCAGCTCGCCCACCGCGGCCTGGCCGTCGCCGTAGAGCATGCGGGTGTTGTCGGCGTAGAACAGCGCGTTCTCGATGCCGGCGAAACCGGTGCCCTTGCCGCGCTTGATCACGATCACCTGCTTCGCGTTCACCACGTCGAGGATCGGCATGCCGTAGATCGGCGAGGCCGGGTCGGTCTTGGCCACCGGATTGACCACGTCGTTGGCGCCGATCACCAGCGCCACGTCGGTGGCGGGAAACTCCGGGTTGATGTCGTCCATGTCGGCGATCAGGTCGTAGGGCACGCCGGCCTCGGCCAGCAGCACGTTCATGTGGCCGGGCATGCGTCCGGCGACCGGATGGATCGCAAACTTCACCTTCACCCCGCGCTTGATCAACAGCTGGGCGAACTCCCACACCTTGTGCTGCGCCTGCGCCACCGCCAGGCCGTAGCCGGGCACGATCACCACGCGCTCGGCGTAGGCCATCATCACCGCCGCGTCGGCGGCGTCGATCGGCTTCTGCGCGCCTTCGATCGCCTGCGCTTCGCCGCCGGCCGCGCCGAAGCTGCCGAACAGCACGTTGCCGATCGAGCGGTTCATCGCCTTGGCCATCAACTGGGTCAGCAGCGTACCGGCCGCGCCGACCACCATGCCGGCGATGATCATTGCCTCGTTGCCCAGCACGAAACCCTCGAACGACACCGCCAGACCGGTGAACGCGTTGTACAGCGAGATCACCACCGGCATGTCGGCGCCGCCGATCGGCAGCGTCATCATCAACCCGAAGGCCAGCGCCAGCGCGAAGAACGCCACGATCAGCGCCGGGCTGGCGTGACCGGTGGCGAGCAGCACGCCGACCACCACCGCCGCGGCGAGCAGCAGCAGGTTCACCGCGCGCTGGCCGGGGAACACGAAGCGCTTGTCCATCCAGCCCTGCAGCTTGGCGAAGGCGATCATCGAGCCGGAGAAACTCACCGCACCGATCAGCGCACCGAGCACGCCCAGCGCCAGCTCGGTCGGCGACAGCGCCGGCGGCAGGCCGTTCACCGCCCAGGCTTCCGGCCGCAGCGGCGAGGTATCCGGCACCGCATGCAGCAGCCCCGACGAACGCGCGTAGCCGATCAGTTCCACCGCGCCGATCGCCGCCGCCGCGCCGCCGCCCATGCCGTTGTACAGCGCCACCATCTGCGGCATCGCGGTCATCGCCACGCGCCGGCCGGTCCACCACGCGGCGCTGACGCCGATCAGCACCGCGGCGATGATCAGCCCGCGGTTGTGCATGTCGGGCAGGAAAAACGTGGCCAGAACCGCCAGCACCATGCCGTAGCCCGCCCACACGATGCCGCCGCGCGCGGTGCGCGGCGAGCTCATGCGTTTCAGGCCGAGGATGAACAGCAGCGCGGCGAGGAAGTAGCACGCCTTGATGATGGTGGGCAGCCAGCTCATCACTTGGCCTCCTTGCCGGCACCGGGTTTGCTGGACTTGAACATCTCCAGCATGCGCTCGGTCACCACGTAGCCGCCGGCGGCGTTGCCGGCGCCCAGCAGCACGCCGACGAAGCCGATCGCGATCTCGAACGGCGTATTCGCGTGGCCTAGCGCGATCATCGCCCCGACCAGCACAATGCCGTGCACGAAGTTGGAGCCGGACATCAGCGGCGTATGCAGGATCACCGGCACCCGCGCGATGATTTCATAGCCGGTAAAGGCGGCCAGCATGAAGATGTACAGCGCCAGGAAACCGTCGATCATGAGCCCATCCCCCGTGAGAGCCGCCCGCCAGGATGCATCCGAACCTGCATCATACGGGAAGCCCGGCGCGCGTCGAGGTCGGCCAGTCGATCGGCGGGCGATGCGGCATGGCTCGCGCAGGCGGTCAACCCCGACAGGCCTGCCGCGTTGAACAGGCAGGAACCACCGATGGAGCCCGTCGATGACACCACCGATGGCAGCGGAGCGTCGGCCATGAGTGCCGCCGCCGGCATGCTTGAGGCCGACCTGCTCGCCGCGGGCGAGCTGGAAGGTGCGCGCGCCGTACCGGCCACGCTGGATGCGTTCCTGGCCGACGTGGAGCGCCGCGCGTTCCGCATGGCCGAGCTGCAGTTGCGCCATCGCGAGGACGCCATGGACGCCGTGCAGGACGCGATGCTGCGCCTGGTGCGGCACTATCGCGACAAGCCGGCCGCGGAATGGGCGCCGCTGTTCTGGGGCATCCTGCGCCGGCGCGTCGTGGACCTGCAGCGCCGGCGCAAGGTGCGCTCGATCGTGGTCGGCTGGCTCGGCGGCGGGCATGACGACGACGGCGACGAGTTGCCGGTGTGGGAGCCGGCCGACCCCGGCAAGGATCCGCTGGGCAGGCTGCATGACGCCCAGTCCTACGCGGACATGGCCGCCGCGGTGCGGCAGTTGCCCAGGCGCCAGCGCGAGGCCTTCATCCTGCGCATGCTGGAAGGGCTGGACGTGGCGGAAACCGCGCGCGCCATGGGTTGCGGCGAGGGCAGCGTGAAAACCCATCTGTCGCGCGCCATGCATCAGCTGCGCGACCAACTGGAGGATTGGCGATGAACTCGCCCGAACACGAGCGCCAGCACGAACCCACCGAACAGCGCACGCGCGAGCTGTGGCGCAAAGCTGCGCAACATCTTGACGCGAACACGGCCGCACAGCTGCGCGCCGCCCGTCGCGAGGCGCTGCAGCCGTCGGCCGCGCCGCAACGTCAGGCGGTGCGCTGGCTGATCCCCACCGGCGCGCTGGCGGCCATGGCGTTGGCGGTGATGATGGTGTGGCAGCCGCTGCCGCACGCGCCGCCGACGAACCAGGCGGCCGGCGCCGCTGCGCAGGACGTGGACAACGAGCTGCCCCCCGACGCCGAGCAGGTCGACCCGGGCCTGTACCAGAACCTCGATTTCTACGCCTGGCTCGCCGCCAACGACCGGCACCCGACCTCACGCTGAACCCATGAACAAACCGCTGCCTTCCCTCCTGTCGCTGTTGTTCGCCGCCCTGCTCGGGGTCGCGGCCACGCCGCTGCTTGCGCAAACGTCCACGCCGCCACCGGTGGGCGCGGAAACGCCTGCACGCACCCCGTGGAGCGGCCTGGCACCGAACCAGCGCGAGATGCTGGCACCGCTCAGGGACGAATGGGATCAGCTGTCGCCGCGCAAGCAGGCACGCCTGCTGCACCGCACCCGATACTGGACCACGCTGCCGCCCGAGCGCCGCGAGGAAATCCGCCAGCGCATCATCCACTGGCAGCAGATGACGCCGGAGCAGCGCCGTCAGGCGCGCGCCAACGAACATCGGTTCCGCGAAATGTCGCCGGCAGAGCGCCAGCGCGTGCACCGCAGCTTCGAGCGCTTCCAGAGCCTGCCCCCGGCGCAGCGCGAACAGCTGAAACGCGAATGGCGCCAGCTGTCGCCCGAGCAGCGGCAGCAGCGGATCGAGCAACACGACCGCGACGGCGGCACCGGGTATCCGCCCCGGTAACTCACGCCGGGTCGCGGGTGACCGCGACCGTCAGCCCTGGAAGCGGGTCTCTCCGGCGTGTGCCAGGCAGCTCTTGGCGACCAGCTCGTCGTCGAAATCCGGTTTCAGCGCACCCTCGTGCAACAGCAGCTCGACGAAGTTGTACACGTTGCGCGCGTACATCTCCGAGGCGTGCAGCGGTGCGCCGGCCGGCAGGTTCAGCGGCCCGACGATCGTCACGCCGCCATGCTCGATCCGCTCGCCGGGACGTGTCAGCTCGCAGTTGCCGCCGCCCTCGGCGGCGAGATCGACGATCAGCGCGCCTGGCTTCATGCCCTCGACCATCGCGGCGGTGAGGATCTTCGGCGCCGGACGGCCAGGCACCGCCGCGGTGCTCACCACCACGTCGAACGTTTTCAGGTGATTGGCCAGCGCCTGCTGCTGCGCCGCGCGCTCCTCGGCGGACAGTTCGCGCGCATAGCCGCCACTGCCGGCGGCGCTGACACCCAGGTCGAGGAACTTCGCGCCCAGCGACTCCACCTGCTCGCGCGTTTCCGGGCGCACGTCGTAGCCCTCGATCTGTGCGCCCAGCCGGCGCGCCGTGGCGATCGCCTGCAAGCCGGCCACGCCGGCGCCGATCACCAGCACCTTCGAGGGGCGAATGGTGCCGGCCGCGGTGGTCAGCATCGGGAAGAATTTCGGGGACGCCTCGGCCGCGATCAGCATGGCGCGATAACCGGCCACCGCCGCCTGCGAGCTCAGCACGTCCATCGCCTGCGCGCGGGTGGTGCGCGGCAGCAGCTCCAGCGAAAACGCGGTCAGCTTGCGCGCGGTCAGCGCCGCAATACGTTCGGCGGCGCCGTACGGTCGCAACTGGCCGACCACCACGCTGCCCTCGCGCAGGCTCGTGAACACCGCTTCCTCCGGCGGCAACACGCAGGCCAGCACGTCGGCCTGCGCCAGCACGCCGGCGGCATCGGCAAACTCCGTCTCGACATAGGCCTGGTCAGGGAAACCTGCCGCGCGACCGGCGTCGTGCTCCAGCAGCACGCGCAAGCCCTTGCCGCGCAGCTTCTTCGCCATTTCCGGGGTGATCGCCACGCGCCGCTCACCGGCGGCAGTCTCTCGCAAGGCGGCAATGGTGACAGGCATGGTGCGATCCCCGTGGAATGTTCCGGCCATCTTAGCGGCAGTTGGCTTTGATCCGGACGCGCGCACGAGAGTAAGCTGGCCCGCCGGATCGCGCTGCATGCAGCGCCGGGGTCATCGCCGGAGATCACGATGCCCGCAAGCCCCCTCGCCCTGGACGACCTGCTCGCGCTGGCGCGCGCCGTGCGCGAACACGCCTATGCGCCTTACTCCGGCTTCCACGTCGGGGCCGCGGTACGCACCCGCGACGGCCGCACGTTCGGCGGGTGCAACGTGGAAAACGCCTCGTACGGCCTGTGCAACTGCGCCGAGCGCACGGCCCTGTTCAGCGCGGTTGCCGCCGGCTGCCGGCCCGGCGACGTCGTGGCCATCGCGGTGGTCGCCGACACACCGGAGGAGGTTGCACCCTGTGGCGCCTGCCGCCAGGTGATGGCCGAACTGTGTGACGAGGCCACCCCGGTGTTGCTGGCCAACCTCGCCGGTGCCACCCGCGAAACCAGCGTGGCCGCGCTGCTGCCCGGCTCGTTCAAGCTGCCGCTGGCAGGTTGAGCGGTGGGTTCGCACCTGGGCGACCCGACGGCTAGCATGGGCATCCCGCCTTCGTCGAACCGCTCCATGGCCAACCCGCTCTCCCTGCTGCAACAACGCCACTCCGTCCCCGCACGCCAGCTCGGCGAGCCGGCACCGGACGACGCCACGCTGCACGGCCTGCTCGAAGCCGCCATCCGCGTGCCCGACCACGGCAAGCTGGTGCCGTTCCGGCTGATCCTGCTGCGCGACGAGGCCAAGCTGGCGTTCGGCGAACGGGTGACCGCGATCGGCGTGCGCAACAACCCGGCGATGATCGGCGCCAAGCTGGAGAAGGAGCGCCACCGCTACACCTTCGCGCCGCTGGTGGTTGCGGTGGTCGCGCGCCTCGACGCCGGCAGCAAGGTCCCGGAGATCGAGCAGAAGCTGTGCGCCGGCAATGTGGCCTACAACATCCTGCTCGGTGCCTTCGCGCTGGGCTACGGTGCGCAATGGCTGACCGGCTGGGCCGCCTACGACCGCGAAGTCGCCGACTTGCTGGGCCTGGCCGCCAACGAGCACGTGGTCGGCTTCGTCCACCTGGGCACACCGCAGGTCGAGGTTCCCGACCGCGACCGTCCGGCGCTGGCCGACCTGCTCACCACATGGACGCCATGACTAGCTCGCCAGACGGACGTCCGGACGTCCATCTTCCCACTGCCCATCTCGTCGACGGCAGCCTGTACGTGTTCCGCGCCTGGCACTCGATGCCGGACGAGTTCCACGACGTCGACGGTCATCCGGTAAACGCCGTGCACGGCTATGCGCGCTTCCTGTGCGAGCTGCTGGAGCGGGCGCGACCGGAGCATGTCGCGGTGGCGTTCGACGCCTCGCTGACCAGCTCGTTCCGCAACGCGATCTACCCCGCGTACAAGGCCAACCGCGAGTTGCCGCCGCCGGAGCTGGAACGGCAGTTCGTGCAGTGCCGGGCGTTGACCGAAGCGCTCGGCGTGCACCTGATGATCGACCACCAGTACGAGGCGGACGACCTGATCGGCAGCACCGTGTGGAACCTGCGCGCGCTGGGCTGGCGCAGCGTGATCGTGTCGGCGGACAAGGATTTCGGCCAGCTGCTGGGCGAGCACGACGAGCAATGGGATTACGCCCGCAATCTGCGCTGGGGGCCGGCCGGCGTCCACGAGAGGCTCGGCGTGCATCCGCACCAGGTCGCCGACTATCTCGCGCTGTGCGGCGACGCGGTGGACAACATCCCCGGCGTGCCCGGCATCGGCGCCAAGACCGCCGCGGCCCTGCTCGCCCACTTCGGCAGCCTGGATGTCCTGCTCGAACGCATCGACGAAGTCGCCTTCCTGCGCCTGCGCGGCGCGGCCAGTTGCGCGGCGCGGTTGCGCCAGCATGCCGAGCAGGCACGGATGTGCCGCCGGCTGACCCGGATCGCACTGGACGCTCCCGGCGCCTTCGAAGTCGAAACCCTGCAGCGCCGGCCCCGCCCGGTCGATCAGCTCGATGCGTTGTGCGAACAGTTGCGCTTCGGCCCGCTGACCCGCAGCCGCCTGCGCGCCATCGCAAGTTGAGCCAGCCGCTTGTCGCGTCGCGCCCGGCGGGCCAACATGGACATTCCCGCTTCGACCCGCGAGTAACGATGAACGACACCGCCCACGCCATTCCCGCCGACGCCAGCGCACCGGTGGAAACCCTGTGCGAAGGCCGCTGGCTGAGCCTGCGCAAGCGGGGTCGCTGGGAGTACGCCGAGCGCAACAACCCGGCCGGCGCGGTGATCATCGTGGCGGTGACGCCGGAAGACCGCGTGCTGTTCGTCGAGCAATACCGCGTGTCGATCCTGCAGAACACCATCGAGATGCCGGCCGGCCTGGTCGGCGACCTGGCCGACCAGGCCGACGAGAGTGCGCTGGTGGCAGCGCAACGCGAGCTGGAGGAGGAAACCGGCTACCGCTGCGCATCGGTGGAGTTCATCCATCGCGGCCCCTCGTCGTCGGGCATGAGTACCGAGATGATCAGCTTCGTGCGCGCACGCGACCTGCAGAAAGTCGGCCCCGGCGGCGGCGACGAGACGGAGAACATCGTGGTGCACGAAGTGCCCCGTCGCGACGCCGGCGCTTGGCTGTTCGCCCGCGCGGCCGAAGGCTATTCGATCGACCCGAAGCTGTTCGCGGGGCTGTGGTTCATCGAGCACGACGGCGCGGAGAAGCAGTCCGTAATGCCCGACCGTTCGCGCTGAGCGTAGCCCGCACAGCGGGCGGAGTCGAAGCGCCGCCATCGGGAAGCCCTCGGCCAGCGTGCCCTTCGACTTCCTCGCTGCTCCAAACTGTGGCCATCCATGACCACTCTCCGCGTGCGGCCTTCGGCCTGCGCTCAGGTGGACGGAGCCAGGGTCAGTGTCCGTGGCGGCGCAGACACCAGACCGACAGCGCCACGCCGACCAGGGTCACCACCACCCAGCCTCCCAGCACGTGTGCGTTCTCGCCGCCCAGCCACAGCACGCTGGCAACGGCGCCCACGCCGATCGAGCCCAGGCCCAGCGCCAGCAGCGGATCGCGGCGGCGACCCTGGGCCGCGAGCAGCACCAGCGCGCCCAGCGCCGCCAGCAATACGGAGAGAACCCGCCACAGCGTCACGTGCTGCGGCGGCACCGGCAGGTCGGGAAACAGCGTCAGCAGCGGCACGTCGCCCAGCTGCACCTGGTAGCCCTTGCCGTCGGGAGCATCGGCGGCCGCTTCCAGCCGCGCGCCATCCAGGCGCGCCACGATGGTCACCTGTTGCAGCGGCACCGCGCTCCAGCTCACCCGCAAGTCGCCCAGGCGCGGATCGCCCGGATGGGCGCTGGTCACCAGGTAGTCCTGATACCGGCTGAAGGTGACGGCGAGGTTCTGCGGCAATGCCGACGAGTCAGGCTCGACCAGCTGCGAGCCGGGCAAGGCGTGCACCAGTACGCGGCCCAGCGTGAAGCCGCCCATCTGCACCAGCCCGGCGTCGAACTGCCTGCCTTCGATCGGGAAACGGCCCGGGTTGGCGTGCCCGCGAACGTCGCGGAACCGGCTGGAATCCACCGGATGGTCGACCCAATCCAGTTCGTAGTGGACGTTGCCGCCGATATTGATCTCGCGCCACTGGAACATCTCGACGCGGCGCACCAGCACCGGCGTGTTCGCGGTCTGGTTGAACTCCGGGTCGTGCGGCGCCTCGACCACGCGCGGCGTGCCGGCCAGGCGTGCCATGTAGCCGTGCTGGCCGGGTTGCGGCAATGCGTCCGCACCCAACTCGATCGCTTCGCCGCCGTGCCGGCTGGACGCCTCGCGGTAGTTGATCAGGCTGCTGGCGTTGAGCGCCTCCAGGCCGATGCCGGCGAGCACCAGCAGGGCGCCGACGATGTTGAGTGCCAGCAGACGCCAGGACATGCCCTTGCCCAGCTCCATCAGGCGCACCACACCGACGGCGACGGGCGGGCGGGACGCAAGGTGAAATGCTCCATGCGGACGCCTACTGCACCTGGCCCAGGCCCGACGGCCGGCGCGGGTCGCTGGCGGCGTCGAGCTGGTTGGTCTTGCGATCCCAGGTGACCACGTTCATGAACCCCCACGGCTCGCGCTGTTTCAGGCTGTAGCCCATCCTGGTCAAGGCCGCCTCGGTGCCCGCATCGAACGCCTGCGGCTCGGTCATGAGCACGTCGGGCAGGTACTGATGGTGAAAGCGCTTGTGCGCCACGATCTGCTGCGCGTCCTGTCCGTCGATGAAATGCAGGATGCCTTCGAGCACCTGGGTGATGATGGTGGAGCCGCCGGGCGAGCCGATCACCAGGGTGCGCTCCGGTCCGATCACGATGCTGGGCGACATCGACGACAGCATGCGCTTGCCGCCGACCGGCGCATTCGCCTTGCTCCCGAGCAGGCCGTAGACGTTCGGCTTGTTCGGCACCAGCGCGAAATCGTCCATCTCGTTGTTGAGCAGCACGCCGGTGCCGGCGGCGACGAACTTGGAGCCCAGCGTGGTGTTCACGGTGAGCGTCACCGCGGCCATGTTGCCGTCGGCGTCGATGATGGAGAAATGCGTGGTGTGCATGCCTGCGTTGGCCGGTTCGGCGCGCGGCAGCATCGACGAGGGCGTGGCGCGGTCGGGCAGGATGCTCTGGCGCAGACCGTCGGCGTAGTACGGCGACAGCAGCATGTCCAGCGGCATCTTCACGAAATCCGGGTCGCCCAGGTAGTCGTTGTGGTCGCGGAAGGCTCGCCGCATCGCCTCGACGACGTAATGCACGCGCGTGGAGGCATCCATCTTCGTCAGGTCGTAGCCGGACAGGATGTTGAGGATCTCGGCAATCGCCACGCCGCCGGAGGACGGCGGTGGCGCGGTGATGACCTGGTAGCCGCGGTAGTCGACGCTGATCGGCGTGCGCTCCTTCGCCTGGTACGCGGCCAAGTCGGCCAGCGTCCAGTTGCCGCCGGCCGCGCGCACCGCGTCGACCAGCTTGCGGGCGACCTCGCCGCGGTAGAAACCGTCGTGGCCGTGGCGCGCGAGCGCCTCCAGTGTGCTGGCCTGGTCCGGGTCGCGCCAGGTGGCGCCCTGGGCCGGCGGCTGCCCGTTCACCAGGTACTTGGCGGCCGAGGCCGGCCAGCGCTCGAGCAGCTTCTGTTCGGAGACGATCGCGCCATGCAGGCGCGGGTCGGGGACGAAGCCATCGCGCGCGATGCGGATCGCCGGCGCCAGCGACTGCTGCAGCGACAACCGCCCGTAATCCTTCGCCAGCAGCGCCAGCCCGGCCGGCTCGCCGGGGATGCCGGCGGACAGCGGCCCGGTCAGCGCGGTGTCACGGTTCGGGCTGCCGTCGGGTTTCAGGTAAACCTTCGGATCGACTGCCGCCGGTGCCGTCTCGCGGGCGTCGATGAACACGTTGCGGCCGTCGCTGGCCCGATGCAGTACAGCCATGAAACCGCCGCCGATGCCCGAACTCTCCGGTTCCACCACCGACAACGTGGCAGCCACCGCCACCGCCGCATCGAAGGCGTTGCCGCCCTTGCGCAACACCTCCAGACCGGCGCGGGTGGCCAGGAAATTCGCGCTGGCAATCGCCGCATGGCCCGGCCGTTGCGAGGCGGTGACGGCCTGCGGCACCTGCTTCGCCGAACTTGCCGGCGCGAAGCCCGCGGCACCGGTCAGCAACAGACCGAGCGCCAGAGAACGCCAATCGAAGAAGATGCTCATGCCAAGGACTCCTTGCTCATCAGGTGTCGATACTTCAACTCAAGCTGGGCCGGAGACTCGACGTGGTCGGGGTCGCCGATGATGCACTCCACCGGGCACACCTCGACGCATTGCGGCTCGTCGTGATGGCCGACGCATTCGGTACACAGCGCCGGGTCGATGACGTAGTACTCCTCGCCCAGCGAGATCGCCTGGTTCGGGCATGCCGGTACGCAGACGTCGCAATTGACGCAGGAGTCGAGGATCTTGAGCGACATGACAGCAAGCCAGGAGTGAGAAACGAGAAGTGAGAAGTGAGAGAAAGCCGCTCTCTCTCACCCCTCACTCCTCTGCACTCACTTCTGCTTCATCACATTTCGACGAAACGGAAGGTCGCGCCGGTGGGTTTCAGCGCATCGGCCACTTTCTGCTCGTCGGCCTTGTCGCCGATGAACACCACGATCACGTCCTTGAACGAACCGGGGTTGGCGTTCTTGAACGCGTCGACCACGAACTCGGAGGTCGCCGCCGAACTGGGGCCGCCGAACGCGAGCAGGTTGCCCGGCAGCACGCCGCGGGCGACGGTGTCCTGCACGCCCTGCAACTGCCGCGCGTTCTGCGCCTGCTGGTCGTCGGTCAGACCCGGGGTGACCAGGTAGGCATACGGCTGCGGCGCCTTCATGCCCTGCAGGTTGGCCTGCACCAGCTGGCCGAGATAGGCGTTCCAGGCCTTGGCGTCATTGATGTCGGTGGGCTTGGGCGCCTTCTGCACCTGTTCCTGGGCCGTCTGGTCGTCGCCCTGCTTGTTGCAGGCACTCAGGCCCAGGCAAGCGCTCAGCGCGACAACCGCAATGAGAACGAATTTACGCATGGTCATCACCTTCTGCTTCGGGTTGCTGGTTGGATGGGTTGAGCGACTTCTGCCAGCGCTGGCGCATCGCCTGTTGCACGGCCGGATGCACGAAGCCGGAGATGTCCCCGCCGAGGCGGCCGATCTCGCGCACCAGTGACGAGGAGATGAAACTGTATTCTTCAGCCGGCGTCAGGAACAAGGTTTCCGCCTGCGGGATCAGATGCCGGTTCATGCTGGCCAGCTGGAATTCGTATTCGAAATCCGACACCGCGCGCAGCCCGCGGATGATCACCCCGGCGCCGACCTGCTCGATGAAGGTTGCCAGCAGGCAATCGAAGCCGCGCACCTCCACGTTGGACAGGTCGGCCAGCGCCAGCCGTGCCAGCGCCACGCGCTCGCCGATGCTGAAGTGCGGCCCCTTGGTGGAACTGTCCGCCACGGCCACGATCACCCGGTCGAACAGCGGCGCGGCACGCGTCACCAGATCGGCATGACCGTTGGTGATCGGGTCGAAGGTGCCCGGATAGATGGCCAGGCGGGGATTCCCCAGGTTTTTTCTCACGGGTGGCATGACGTCGCCGACGGCGGTGTGGCCCTTAGCTTAAGGCAACGCTGCTCAAGTATCACCACCGTCACCCATCCACTCTGTTCGCAGACCACAGGGCGGTCGTCGAGGGCAGACTGGCCGTCTGTCGAGGCGGCAGGCCGAAGGTATGCGGACAGAGAGAATGGGCCTCAACGTATCGAATCTGAAATGACGAGGCGATACTTGCTCAGCGTCGCCTTCATGGACGCGAACGCCGATAGAGCGCAAAACGCACCTCGCCCGCCTGTCCCTCGCGATGCACCGACCAGTTCGGCGGCAACCCGGCGACGCCGGCGCGAGGCGATTCGACGTAGATCAGCGCCTGTGCGGCCAGCCAGCCGCCCGACTCCAGTTGCTGCGCCAACGGCACCCACAGGTCCAGTGCAAACGGCGGGTCGAGGAAGACCACATCGTACGACTGGCCGGCGTCACGCAGGAAACTGGCTGCCTCCCGCATGGCGACCGTCGCCGGGTCGAGCTTCAGCCGCGTCAGGTTCGCGCGCAGCGCCTGCACCGCCTGTGCGTCGCGCTCGACGAACTGCACGCTGGCCGCACCGCGCGAGTACGCCTCGATGCCCAGCGCGCCGGTGCCGGCGCAAAGATCCAGGCAGCGCGCGCCGGCGATGGTCGGCGCCAGCCAATTGAACAAGGTTTCACGCACGCGCGCCGGGGTTGGCCGCAGGCCTGGCCGTTCCGGCACCAGCAGGCGCGAATTGCGCAGGTTGCCGCCGATGATGCGCACCTGGCCTGGCGATGGTTTTCGCCTGCCCCTCACGCGCGCGGGTCCTCAGCTGGCAGTACGGGTCGGGGTGTTAGCATGCCGGCCATTGTCTTTGAATCGCCCCGGCCATGCTCAAGTTCTGGAAGAAAAAATCCGCCGCGACGGATATCCACGGCAAGGAAGTGCCGCCCGCCGCGCCGGATGCGGCGGTCGACACCGGCGTGCCGGAGGCCGCGGCATCGGGTCTGCGCGAGGCGCTCGCCGAGATGCCCTCGCCCGAAGACACCCGCCGCGATACCGAGCGTTTCGTGGCACCGACGGAAGAACCCGCCGCCGCACCGCCGAAACGCAGCTGGCGCGAGCGACTCTCCGGCAGCGTGTTCTCGCGCAGCCTGGGTTCGCTGTTCGTGCGCAACCCGAAGCTCGACGACGACCTGCTCGACGAACTGGAAACCGTGCTGATCACCGCCGACGTCGGCGTCGAGGCCAGCAGCGCGCTGGTCGAGGGCCTGCGCAAGCGCATGCACAAACGCGAGTTCGCCGACGCTGCGGCCTTGCTGGGGGCCTTGCGCCAGGCCCTGATCGAGCTGCTCAAGCCGGTCGAGCAGCCGCTGGACGTGCGCGGCAGGCAGCCCTTCGTGGTGCTGGTGGCCGGCATCAACGGCGCCGGCAAGACCACCACGATCGGCAAGCTGGCCCGCCGCTGGCGCGACGAAAAGCGTGCGGTGATGCTGGCCGCCGGCGACACCTTCCGCGCCGCCGCGGTTGAGCAGCTCAAGACCTGGGGCGAGCGCAACACCGTGCCGGTGATCTCGCAGGGCCAGGATGCCGATTCGGCCAGCGTGATCTTCGACGCCTTGCAGGCCGCGCGTTCGCGCCACATCGACGTGCTGATTGCCGACACCGCCGGCCGGCTGCACACCCAGGGCGGACTGATGGACGAACTGGGCAAGATCGCCCGCGTGTTGAAGAAACTCGACGCCGATGCACCGCACGAAGTGCTGATGGTGATCGACGGCACCACCGGCCAGAACGCGGTCAACCAGGTGCGCCAGTTCCGCCAGATCGTGGGCGTTACCGGCCTGGCGGTGACCAAGCTCGACGGCACCGCCAAGGGTGGCGTGGTGTTTGCGCTGGCGCGCGAGTTCGGCCTGCCGATCCGCTTCGTGGGCCTGGGCGAAAGCGCCACCGACCTGCGCACGTTCAAGGCCGAAGCCTTCGTCGACGGCCTGCTGCCGGACAACCTCGGCCAGGTTCGCGACCATGGCTGATGCGCTCTGGCGGGGCTGAGCCGGTGTCGCGCCGACTGCGCCTGGTCGCGATGGTGTTCGGCGGGATGGTCGTGGCGGCCACGCTCGTCGTGGTGGCCGCCGTCTACCTGCTGCTGCAGCCGGACCGTTTCACCGCCATGTTGCAGAGCCAGGCGCGCGCCGCCGGGCTGGAACTGAACCTGGCCAGCCCCGCCAGCCCCAGCCTGTTTCCGCGGCCGGCGCTGGACTTGCGCGGCATCACGCTCAACGCCCAAGGCGGCAGCGCGCCGATCCTGCTGGCCGCGCGCGGTCGGCTGGTGCTGCCGTGGCACACCCTGTTCGGCGGGCCCACCGTGATCTCGCAACTGGAGATCGACTCGCCGCGGGTCGACCTCGATGCGCTGCAGGCGTGGATGGCCGCGCTGCCGGCACAGACACAGCAGGCGCCGCTCAACATCCCGCGCATCGACACCGGCGTGGAAATCACCCACGGCAGCGTGGTGCGCGGCAACGAAGTCCTCATGGATAACGTCTCGATCCGCGCCGGCAACCTGGTTTCCGGGCAACCGTTTCCGCTCAGCATCAACGCCTTCGCCGCCGGCAAGCCCTGGCGGCTGCATCTGTCGGCGACGCCGCGCATCCAGGGCAACGCCCTGCAACTGGACAACATCAGCCTGCACCTGGCGCAGGAAGACGCGGTGACGCTGGCGCTCAACGGCCGCGCACACTGGCACGGCGCAGCCGATGCAGCCGCCAGCCTGGCCGGCAAGGTCGAGCGCGCCGGCGCGGGACAGTACGACCTGTCACTGACGCTCACGCCCGCGAACCAGGACAATCCGCTGCTGCTGGCGTTGAAGCTCGACGGCCCCGGCAACCATGCCGAACTGCGCCTGCCGCCTCTGGTGCTGGCGCGCTGGTGGAGCCGACTGGGTGATCCGCAATCACCGCAACTGGGCGTGCCGCCGGGCAATGGTCACGCCGAGTTCGACAGCATCGATGTCAGCGGCGTCCACGTGGAAGGGCTGACCCTGCAGGCCGGAGACGCCGTGCCGGCGACCGCCTCCAGCAGCGCGGCGCCGGCCGCCGCCAGCGTCCGGTAGCTCCGTATCCATGACCAACCCCGACGTGCCCGCACGCCTGCTGCGCTGGTTCGACCGGCACGGCCGCAAGGATCTGCCGTGGCAGTCGGAGACTTCGCCGGGCCAGCGCGACGCCTACCGCGTGTGGCTGTCCGAAGTGATGCTGCAACAGACCCAGGTCGCCACCGTGCTTGCCTACTTCGAGCGCTTCGTGGCCGCCCTGCCGACCTTGCGCGACCTGGCGGCTGCCGACGAAGACGCCGTGCTCGCGCTGTGGTCGGGCCTCGGCTACTACCGCCGCGCGCGCTTCCTGCATCGCGCCGCGCGGATCTGCGTGGAGCAACACGACGGCGAACTGCCGCGCGACTTCGCCGCGCTCGCGGCCCTGCCCGGCATCGGCCGTTCCACCGCCGGTGCGATTCTGGCGCAGGCGCACGGATTGCGCTTTCCCATTCTCGACGGCAACGTCAAGCGGGTGCTGACGCGCTACCACGGCATCGACGGCGACCCCGCCACCGGTGCGGTCGAGAAGCAACTGTGGCTGCACGCCGAGGCGCATACGCCCGTGTGCCGTGTGGCCGATTACACCCAGGCCATCATGGATCTCGGCGCCACCGTCTGCGTGCGCAGCAACCCGCGTTGCGATGCCTGTCCGTTGATGAGCGAATGCGTTGCCTTCCGCGAGGGCCGCACCGCGCAACTGCCCACGCGCAAGGCGGGCAAATCCATTCCCGTTCGCGCCACGATGATGCTGGTGTTGCGCGACACGCGACAGCGCGTCCTGCTGGAGCGGCGCGGCCCACAGGGCGTGTGGTCAGGCTTGTGGAGCCTGCCCGAAGCCGCCGATGCCGACGACGCCTGGCGCATCGCCCAGCGTCATGCGCGCATCGACGACGCCCAAGCGCTTGCGCCATTCACCCATGTGTTCAGCCATTACCGCCTGAACGTCGAACCGCTGCTGTTCGACCAGGCAACCGCACGGCAGGGGGTTGCCGACGATGCGCAGCTGCGCTGGTGCAGCGCCAGCGACCTCGCCGCGCTGGGCCTGCCCGCCCCCGTGCGCAAATTGCTCCAGCACCTCACCGCCGAAAAAACCCTCAGCTCTGCGTAGGAGCGCACCCTGTGCGCGATGCCTTTGCACATGCGACGCAAGACATCGCACGCATGGAGAACCCGTAGGGCGGGCGCCGCCCGCCATCGCCATGCTGCAAAGCTCCCAGCGGGCAGAGCGTGGAATCCCACGCGGCCCCGCACCCTCATCCCACCCCCTCTCCCGGCGGGAGAGGGGCTTCTACGGTTCCGGGCTCACTCTTTGCTGGTCGCCGCGTCCTTCGCCGTCCACTGCTTCAGCCACGCATTTACCGTGTCATGCCACTGCACGCTGTTGTGCGGCTTCAATACCCAATGGTTTTCGTCCGGAAAGGTGAGGAACTGGCTGGGGATGCCGCGGCGCTGCAGCGCGGTGAACGCGCCCAGACCCTGGGTGATCGGGATGCGGAAATCCTTGCCCGAGTGCACCACCAGCATCGGCACGCGCCAGTCCTTGACGTGGTCGATCGGGTTGAACTTCTCGTAGTTCTGCGGCACTTCGTACTGCGGGCCGCCGTTCTCGCGCTCCTCGAACCACAGCTCCTCGGTGGCGTAGTACATCATCCGCGCGTCGAACACGCCGTCATGGTCGATCAGGCATTTCCACGGCTGGTTCCACACGCCGGCGATCCAGTACACCATGTAGCCGCCGTAGCTGGCGCCGAGCGCGCAGGCGCGGTCGCCGTCGAGGAACTTGTACTTGTCCAGCGCGGCCTTCCAGCCCAGTTTCAGATCCTCCAGCGGCTTGCCGCCCCAGTCGCCGGAAATCGAATCGGTGAACTTCTGGCCGTAGCCGGTGGAACCGTGGAAATTGATCGTGACCACGGCGAAGCCCTGGCCGGCGTAGGTCTGCGGGTTCCAGCGATAGCTCCAGCCGTTGCTCATCGCGCCCTGCGGGCCGCCGTGGATGATGAAGGCAACCGGATAGGTCTTGCCCTTCTGGTAGTCGACCGGCTTGACCACGTAGCCCTGCACGGTCTCGTTGTTCCAGCCCGGGAACTGGAAGAACTCGAAGTCGCCGACCTTGGCGTTCTTCAGATCCTCCGCGTTGAAATGCGTGACCTGCTTCAGTCCGCGCCCATCGGCCCTGGCCAGGTACAAGTCGGCCGGCCGCTTCAGGTCGTCGCGCGCAAACAGGACCTTGCCCGCCGCCACCGAAAACGCGTTCACGTCACCAGCACCGGACAGGCTGCGTACCTCGCCGTTGGCCGGGTCAATCGCGAACAACGGGTGCTGGCCCTCGTCGTCCGCCGTGGCGTACAGGGTCTTGCCGTCGACGGAAATCGCCAGGCCACCGGGCGACCGATCCCAGCGCGGATCGACTTCGTGCTTGGCGCCGGTGGCCAGATCCATCGCCATGATGGCGAAGCGATCGGCCTCGAAACCGGGGGTCTTCATCGCCAGGTAATACAGCGTCTTGCCGTCCGGCGAGGGCACCGGGTACGCATCCCACGCCTTGTTGTCGGCGGTGAGGTTGACGGGCGCGGCCGAGCCATCCACCGGCACGCGATACAGATCGAAATTGGTCGACCACGGTTCAGTGGTGCCGGCAATGCGCACGTCGAAGTACACGCTCTTGCCATCGGGCGCAAAGGCGAACTCGCCAGCGTCGCCGAACGGCTTGCTGGGCACGTCACCGTCGATGCCGCGGCTCAGCAGCGTCGGCTCGGCCGGCAGCTGGCCATCGGCATTGAACGCTCCCACGAACAACTGGTTGCGCCGGCCGTCGGCCCAGGCGTCCCAATGCCGCACGAACAGCTTCTTGTACAAGGTGCCGCTGGCCTTGTCCTGTGCGCGCTTCTCGATGCGCTGCTCGGTACAGGCCAGCGTGGCGCAGTCGGTGAACACCTCATAAGAGAGCAGTACCTGCTTGCCGTCGGGGCCCAGCTTGTAATCGACGATGTCCAGCGGCGCATGGCTGACCTGCACCGGCGTCGCCGGGTGGGACAGATCCGCGCCCAGGTCGACGCGCCACAGCTGCGCCACGTCCTTCGCCGGCGCCACGAAATACAGGCTCTTCCCATCCGCCGACCAGCGCGCCGACGAACCCTTGTCCACCACCTTCACCGGCTGCGCACCCTTGCGTTCCAGGTCCAGCACGTAGATCGCGTTGACACCCTTGTTCGCCGCGTAGTCCGTGCTGCGCACACTGAACGCCGCGCGACGCCCATCCGGCGACAACTGCGGATCGCTGACCCGATCCATCATCACCAGATCGCGCACGTCGAACGCATGCGGGCCCTGGGCCTTGGCAAAAGTCGTGTCGACGACATCGCCCGCCAGCGCGGGCGAAGCCACCAGCGCAAGCAGAAGCGCGGCAAGCAACGGTTTCATGGAGGGGTCCTTGAGTTGGGCGGCGAAACAGCCACGGTAAGGCGCTGCCTCGCAACAGGCAAGTCTTGCGCCGGGTGGTCACCCACTTGAACAGTCGTGCCGCGAAACCGCCGGCTGGCGGTGCCCGCCCTAAGCTTGAAATCTTCCATCACGCTGGTGAAGAGCATCGCGCACAAAGCCTGCCCCAGACTCGATCCGGAGGTACGCTCCTGAAAGAGACAATGTGGCTGTGGGCTGGCACTGCCCGCCGGGTTTTACCCCGTTGTTCGCCGCACGAGAGGCGGGCATGGCTTGTCGCCGGCTACGGCTCACCGACAGGCTACCCCCACACGTTGACCACATGTAGCCACAAGGCTACAATGTTGCCGTGAAGATCGAGCGCACCCTCCAGTTCGCAAAATGGCTCGATGGCCTGAAGGATCTGCACGCCCGCGCTCGGATTCAGGCGCGTATCGCCCGGCTAGCAAACGGCAACCCCGGCCATTTCAGAAATCTCACCGGCGGCGTATCCGAGTTGAAGATCGATGCAGGTGCTGGTTACCGCGTGTACTTCACCCAGCGAGGCGACGTACTGATCATCCTTCTCTCCGGCGGCAGCAAGGCAACGCAGCAAGCCGATATCCTTAAAGCCCAGGCAATGGTGAAACAGCTATGACCAAGATCGTGACCGCCCCCTACGACGTTGCCGAACACCTGCGCACCCCAAAGGAAATGGCCCTGTACCTGGACGCCTGCATCGCCGAGAGCGATGGTGATGCCGCATTCATCGCAAAGGCGCTTGGCGACATTGCGCGAGCAAAGGGAATGTCTGAAGTCGCGCGAGATGCCGGCCTTTCCCGCGAGAGCCTGTACAAGGCCCTATCCGGCCAACGGAACCCCGACTTCTCGACGATTCTCGCCGTCACACGCGCCTTGGGAGTTCAGTTGCACGCCGCACCGGCGGTATAAGACTCCCCGACCCGCGCCAGAGCCTGCCACGACACCGCCCGCCGAAACGGCCATGAACGTTCGCCATTACACCTATCGCATCATCTGGTCGCCAGATGACGCAAAGTACGCAAGCCCGTGCGCCGAATTCCCGAGTCTGTCGTGGCTGCACCGAAGCCAGGCGAAGGCGCTGGCCGGCATCGTGCGCGTGGTCGGTGAAACCGTCAGCGACATGGAGGCCCATGGCGAAGCACCACCGGAGCCGATGAGTGCCAAGTCCTATTCGGGCAAGTTCCAGGTGCGCATCCCACCGGAACGCCACAAGGCGCTCGCCATGCAGGCAGCAGAACAAGGCATCAGCTTCAACCGTCATGTCACGGACAAGCTTTGCGCTTGAACAAGGTCGGCGAACCCCTCGCCCGCACCAAGTCATCGCGTAGACCAGCCCGTAGCTTGCAGGGTCGCACTCTGTGCGCGATGGCCTCTTGTCAGGCGACGAAGAGCATCGCGCACAAGGTGCGCTTGTATGAGGAAGTCAACGCCTGGTGGCGGTGAGAGCCGCCCCGTCAACTTCATGGAACCTATTCCATGAATCAGTGCAGGCGTTGATCGAATCGCCAAAGCTTCGGGTTCTGAAAGCACGGCCCATGGTCCCGCCGACGAGCCGATGCGAAACCGTGACCCGAAGCACATCATTCCCCGTACGCCGGTACAAAACGTGCATGATCCCCGGCGACTTCCAGGGGGGAATCCACCAATGTCACGCCAGCGCCTGTCCGCCGGTTTCACCTTGATCGAACTGATGATCGTCGTGGCGATCATCGCCATTCTTGCTGCCATCGCCATCCCGGCGTACCAGGACTACCTGATCCGGGCGCAGGTATCCGAAGGCTTTGTGCTCGCCGGCGGCGCCAAGTCAGCCGACTGGGACTTCGTCTCCAACACTGGACGCTTTCCACCAAACAATCAATCCGCGGGCCTAGCGCTTAGCGCGTCCATCAAGGGCAGCTATGTATCGAGCGTCGATGTAACCAATGGTGTGATCAAAGTGCTGTTCGCTGGTCCCAATGCCAACGTAGCAATACGTCCAACAACTCAGTATGTGGTGCTGTCACCCGTCACGGAGGCGGGCAGCATCATATGGGCATGCACGGCCAGTACCATCAGTCCCAAGTATCTGCCCACATCATGTCGGAAGTGATCCGCCTCGAAACGTCGGCCACAGTGTTCACAAACTGACAAACCGCGTCACTATCTGACCTGTTGCGCCAGCAACCGAGCTGGCGCATTCACCACATCAAGCAACGCAACGCTACATCAGATATACCAACGCTTGCGGCCATCCGTGACGAAAGGCACAATCCCGACGCCCGCAATATGCGGGAATACACCAGCGGTAGACGTGGCATGCAACCTGCTTCATCTACCGCGAGCTTCCTGGTCGTTCCTGACCACGAGATGGGGTCCGATCCTGCCTAGGGGGATCCAGGACTGGGGCTCAGGGGGCATCACCGGTTAGCTAACCAATCGCAAAAGAGGAACCACCATGAAGAGCATGCAGAAGGGCTTTACCCTGATCGAACTGATGATCGTGGTCGCGATCATCGCGATCCTCGCCGCCATCGCCATTCCGGCGTACCAGGATTACTTGGTTCGTTCGCAGGTTTCGGAGGGCGCCGTACTCGCCGATGGTGCCAAAACTGCCGTCGCCGAGTTCTATTCGAACAAGGGCGTGCTGACCAATACCGGCGGAAATGCATCGATGGGTTTGGCAACCGCTGCCAGCATCAAAGGCAAGTACGTCAGCAGCGTGACTGTGAGCAACACGGGCCTCATCACCGCTGCTTACGGCGGTCCTAAAGCAAGCACCAAGATCCCGACTGCTAGCACCTTGCTGCTGTCGCCGGTCAGCAACGCCGGTAGCCTTGACTGGGTTTGCAAGTCCTCGACCATCGCGGCTAAGTATTTGCCCTCGAACTGCCGCCCGTAATTTCAGTTTGAGTTCGCTTCAGAAGGGCCGCGCATGCGGCCCTTCTCTATTCTGGATGCTCTGATGCAACCACGCGGTGCGGTTCTACTAAGACTGGTGCTGGTTGCGGCATTCGTAGCTACGTGCATTGCCTACCTTCCAGGCATCCACGGCAGTTTCCTGTTTGATGACTTCGGCAACTTGCCCGCCCTGGGTGCCACCGGCCCCATCGATACTTGGCCCACGTTCTGGCGTTACATCACTTCCGGCACCGCCGATCCCACTGGTCGGCCGCTGACGTTGCTGACGTTCCTGATCGACGCCCACAACTGGCCAGCTGATCCCTATCCATTCAAGCGCACCAACCTGGTCTTGCACCTGCTCAATGGCGTGCTGCTTGTGCTGCTGCTACGACGGCTGGGACGTTTTGCGTTCAAGCACGCGGACAATCGCCGCACCGATCTAGCTGCCGCCATCGGCGCTGGCCTCTGGCTTCTTCATCCTCTATTCGTCTCCACCACGCTCTACATCGTGCAGCGCGAGGCGATGCTGCCGGCCACGTTTACCCTGTTGGGCCTGCTCGCATGGCTGCAAGGCCGTGAAGCTATGGTTCGCGGTCATTGCCTACGCGGCGGTCTGTGGATCGCCGCGGGCTTGGGCGGTTGCACCGCGCTCGGCGCACTGAGCAAAGCCAACGGCATCCTGTTGCCGGCGCTGGCGCTCGTGGTCGAGTATGTGTTGCTGCGTAATGCGTCAAGCCACAACACGCAGCTCACCGACCTTGCCAGCGAGCGGGCTTACCGACGCTCGATGTTGCTGTTTGCATCACTGCCCGCCGCCTTGGTCGCGGCCTACTTGCTGCAACAAGGCTGGAGCGGCATAACCAAAGGCATCTCCTCGGTACGCCCATGGACTCTGGGTCAGCGCCTGCTGACCGAGCCGCGCGTTTTGCTCGACTACTTGAATCTGTTGTGGTTGCCGCGCCCCTTCACACCAGGTCTGTTCAATGATCATGTCTTGGCATCGACCTCGCCCTGGTCGCCCGCAACTACACTGCCTGCGCTACTGGCGGTGTTTGGCCTGATCGCCGGCGCTTGGCTGCTGCGCCGACACTGGCCGGCATTCGCGTTGGCAATCCTGTTCTACTTCGTCGGCCAGTCGCTGGAATCCAGCACCGTAGCGCTGGAGCTTTACTACGAACATCGCAATTACCTGCCGGCGCTGCTGATGTTCTGGCCGCTGGCGCTGTGGTTATGTGAAGTGCGCTTGCACCGCAAGGCAGAACCGATGACCGCACACGGCACCCCACCAATCCCTGGACGGGTAACTTCGTGGCTGTCCGCAAGCAAAGCCAAACTGGCACTTGCCACGCTGCTCCTGTTGGGCCTCGGTGCGATGACCCACGCGCGAGCGAACCTGTGGGGCAACAGCCACGACCAGGCATTGCTGTGGGCGCGACTGAACCCGGATTCACCGCGGGCCCAAGCCAATGCCGCTCAGATTGAGATGGCCGGGGGCCAGCCTGGGTTGGCAGTCGACCGATTGTCGGTGTCTCTGGCCAAGGCACCTGACCAGGTTCAGTTGGCGCTCAACCTGTTTGCCGCACAGTGCCAGCTTGGTCATGTCGATATTGCGACGCTCACGGCATCGCGGGTCGCGCTACGCACCACCCGCGACCCAGGTAGCTTGCTGGTAAGCTGGTTCGAGCGCGCGATAGACCAAGTTGGACATGCTCCTTGTCCGCAACTGAGCTACGCCACGCTCAAGAGCCTGCTGCGCGCGGCGTTGGTCAATCCATATTTGGCCACCAATCCGGGGCGCCAGCAGGACATTCATTACCTGCTGGGGCGTCTCGCCCTGATCCAGGGTGACGCAGATGCTGCACTGGCACAATTCAATCAAGCACTGAACAAGCAGGTACGAGTTTCCGCAGCGCTGAAGCAGGCCGCCCTGCTGGGCTCACACGGCTTCCCCAAGCAAGGCTTGGCCCATCTCGACCATCTCGCCGTAGAACCCAAGCAGGCCTACAAGGCTGGCTTCGGCATGCCGCGCATCCACGCCTGGGTGCTGCAACGGCAGCAGTACTGGCCGAAGGAGTTGGCACGGCTGCGCGCTACACTTCGCGACGACGCTGCACGGCAGGCCCGCACGACCGAATGAACCAGACGTATCCAATCCAGCACTCAACACCCACGCATCGCCGAGCATGGTGGCTACTGCTCGCCGCCCTCATTCTGACTGTTGCCGTCTACTGGCCCGGGCTCTCGGGTGGCTTCCTGTTCGATGACTATCCCAATATCGTCGACAACCACGGCGTGCAGCCACAAGACGCCCACTTCTCCTCGCTGGTGGGTGCCGCGCTTTCCTCGCCTGCCAGCGAGTTCAAGCGACCGCTAGCCTCGCTGAGTTTCGCGGTCAACTATCTGATAACCGGTCTCGACCCGTACTGGATGAAGTTGACCAACTTGGTGCTTCATCTGCTCAACGGACTACTGGTATTCCTGCTCACCAAGATCCTGTTGCAGTGCGTAGGTCTGAGCTCCACCACAGAGACCCGCTCGCAAACGATGGAGAGCGCCGCGCAACGCAGCGCAGGCGTTACCGCGGCCTTGGTTTCCGCCGGCTGGATGCTGTTGCCAATCAACCTCACCGGCGTACTGTACGTAGTACAGCGCATGGAGAGCATGGCCAACCTTTTCGTGCTGCTTGGCCTGCTCGGATACGTCGCGGGACGCAAGCGAATGCTCGGCCTGGATCAGCCAGCAAATGTCCACGCGGACTCACCATCATGGAGATCTCCGAGCGGCTATCTGATATGCACGCTTAGCATCACCGCGCCCACAGTGGTCGGTATCCTGGCGAAGGAAACGGCGGTCATGCTGCCGCTATATGCCCTGTTGGTCGAGTGGGCAATCTTTGGATTCCGTCCCAGCCCCCCTGTCTCAATGCATCGAGCATCACCGTCAGACAGGCGACCACCACGACATGATCGACGCGTGGTTTTCCTTTTTTTGCTCGCGCTGGTCGTCCCGATGACCGTTGGCGTGGCGTGGCTACTACCCGGAGTACTGAGGGCGGAAAATTGGGCTAGCCGCGACTTTACTCTGGGTACCCGCCTGCTCAGCGAGGCGCGCATCATCGTTGACTACATAGTATGGACGTTGTTGCCGACGCCCGATGCGCTATCGTTCTATCACGACGATTTCCAAATCTCGACCGGACTGCTGAAGCCATGGACCACCTTGGCAAGTATCGTCGCCCTTGCCGCGTTACTTGCGTTGGCCATCTGGCTGCGGCAACGGCAACCGCTTGCCGCACTCGGCATCGCGCTGTTCCTCGGTTGCCAACTGCTTACCGGCACAATCTTGCCGCTGGAACTGATATACGAACACCGAAATTACTTCGCCAGCTTTGGTCTGCTGCTGACTGTCATTCCCTGGCTAACTGCGCCATCCAGCGTTTGGTACAGAAAGACAGGTCTGACGAGCGCTGACGCGCAAAACTATGAGAACAACAGATGGGCGTTTGCCCGCCTGCCGATGGCACTTCCGCGTTATGCACTGCTTACTGGACTCTTGCTTTGTTGGGCTGCCCTCACCGCAATCACCGCTTACGCTTGGGGCAATCCCCTGCGGCTTGCCGAGGACCTTGCCAGCCGCGCACCCCAATCGCCGCGCGCCGAGTACGAGCTCGGCCGCACCTACATCATCTACTCGCACTACGACCGCAGTTCTCCCTTCACGGAGCTGGCCTACCCGCCGCTGGAAAGAGCCGCCAAACTTCCCGACTCGTCCATCCTTCCTGAGCAAGCGCTGATCTTCATGAACTCACGCATGCATCTACCGCTGAAGGATGCCTGGTGGGACAGCATGGTCATAAAGCTGAAAGCTCGCAAACCCGGCGTGCAAGATGAAAGTTCACTTGCAGCCCTGACCCAGTGCGCGCGCGAACAGCGCTGTGCTTTGCCCGAACAACGTATGGTCCAGGTATTCCTCGCCGCACTTGCACATCCCGAACCCAGCGCAAGACTGCTAGCCACGTATGGCGATTACGCTTGGAACGTATTGAACGATCATGACTTGGGCCTGCGCATGATCAAGGAAGCCGTAAGCGCCCAGCCTATCGAGCCGGCCTATCAGATCACTCTGATCCGCATGCTCGCTGCGCAAGGCGAGAAGATCGAAGCGGAAGCGGCCATCAAAAGACTGGAAGCCTTGAACATTGGTGGACGTCTGGACACCAGCTTGAGCGGTCTGCGTGCACTACCAGGGCTGCAATAGTGTTCTTTGCGCCGCTCTACCTGAATCATGCCAATGAAGCGCAACTCGTTTCCGTGCGACCGTTGACATCCGATGCGCCTACCTGACCGCACCGCATTTAGTGGCCCTATTGCCCGCGCCACATTACGTACCAGCTTCGTTCTTGGAGTGCGGCTACTGGTGCAAGCCGGCACCTTGCTGTTGGTCGCCCGCATGCTGGGCCCGCATCAGTTCGGCGCGTTCGCTGGCGTAGCAGCCTTGGCCGTGATTCTTGGCACATTGTCCACGTTCGGCACACATCTAGTCTTGCTCGGGGAGGTGTCGCAAGAACCCATTCGTCGCCGCCAAGTGCTGAGCTATGCCGTTCCCAGTACACTCATGTGCGGCAGCACTCTGCTCTTAGCTTATCTGCTCATCAGCTCGCTCGCACTTGGCGTCACAAACATTCCGATAACCGTACTGGTCGCTATCGGCGTCGCCGAAGTTCTAGTGCAACCATTGTTCACCCTACCCGCCACGGAACACCTGGCGCTTGGCCGAATCGCTCGTTCACAACTCCTCACTACACTTCCTCTTGCACTGCGCCTAGCGGCGGCCGTTACGGTATTTCTATTGCACCCAGCCGACGAGCTAGCTGCCTACGGCTATGGCTATCTGCTGGCCTCGCTGATTGCATTGTCGATAGCCAGCGTGGCCATGCCGGCGCCTTGGCCCGCCCCAAAGTACTGGCGGTTCATGTCCAAGGCTGAGCTGCGCCATACGGCAGGCTATGCTGCACTCGCACTCACCACCACCAGCCCTGCTGAGCTCGACAAGACGTTGGCAACAAGATTATTGCCATTGGGCGCCGCAGGCCTGTACGCCGCTGGTGCGCGCATCATCGGCGCGGCGACTCTGCCGGTAATCGCGATGATGCTGTCCGCATTGCCACGCTTGTTCCGCGAAGGGCAGAACGACCTCAAACGCACCGCTCACCTCCTTCGATGGGTATCCGGTGCGGCATTTCTCTACAGCACCGCGCTAGCCGTGCTCCTGTGGTTCATTGCTCCGGCATTCGCGTGGCTATTCGGGCCGAAATACCAAGGGGTAGAACAGGCTGTTCGCTGGCTGTGTCTCGCCGTACCGGGTATGGCACTGAGGGTAGCGGCAGGCAACGTGCTGATGGCCTTGGGCAAACCGTGGATGCGCGTTGGGTTCGAGGCCACTGGAGTGGGCATACTGGCCATCGCCGCAGCGACATTGACAGCTTCTTTGGGTGCGAAGGGAATGACGCTGGCGCTGACATGCTCCGAATGGGGTATGACAGCTATCGGCTGGGTCTACATCTTTACCATCACTCGTAAGTAGCACTCGCTATCAAACCAGGTAACGCACATGCAGCAGCGTCAGGAAATCACGTGGTCCCCAGAACAAATCGCTCGCTTCTGGGACTACCAGTCACAGCGATCGTCCGCCGACGAAAATTACTTCAGCTTCGCCCGTGGCGCACAGATCGCCAAACGGACATTGGGACGTATAGCCCCCCGCAGATCGCCACGTATTCTGGATCTCGGCTGCGGCACAGGGCATTTCCTGAAACATCTTTCAGAGGCTCGGTCGGACATGCTGCTGTACGGCATAGATTTTTCACCGGAATCAATCCGAATCGCACAGGAGGCCTGCCAGTCACACATTCCCTCACAGCACCTGGTATCCATCGAAGGCTACCCATCACCGCTGCAAGACGCGAGCTTCGACGCCGTATATTCAATTGAGGTTGTGGAACATCTCTCTGACATCATGCTTGACTCCATGGTCAATGAAGCGCACCGCCTCCTGAAGCATGGTGGCTACCTGGTAGTTACAACGCCAAATGACGAAAACTTGGAGGTGTGGCATACCTGCTGTCCTAATTGCAATTCAACGTTCCACATCTGGCAGCACGTGCGCTCCTGGACAACACGATCGTTGAGCCAATTCATGTCGACGCATGGATTCACCGAAATCTCCGCGAAGGCGACATTTCTGGAGCCATTGCATATACGCCTCATCATTTGGGTTGCGCGCAAATTTGGAATCGTGAAACGCCAACCGCCCCATATCATCGCGATCTACCAAAAGTAGTCAGACGATGCACACGCAAGTGATGCGCTGGAATTCCACAAGGCGCAATAACAATTACTCGCTTGGCACGACAGCGGCCTTCCACCGTTCGCGCACCGAGTTCATCCCTTGCTGTACCGAGAATCGAGGGTGGGCGAGCTGATGTGTGGAGTCTGCGGAGTATGGCAACGGCCTGGCGCTTCACACGAAGCGCTTGAGCAACTTGCCACAAACATGTCCACCCGGTTGCGCCACCGAGGTCCCGACGATGGAGGCACTTTTACAGACGCCGAGGTTGGAATCGCTCTGGGGCACCGCCGGCTTGCGGTGGTGGATTTGTCATCACTGGGCCATCAGCCCATGGAATCCGTTAGCGGTCGTTACGTCATCAGCTACAACGGCGAGATCTACAACCACAGACAACTTCGAAACGAACTAGTCGCTCGTGGCTACCCATTCCAGGGGCATTCGGATACTGAAGTCATACTGGGCGCAATTGAGCAATGGGGGCTGGACGAATCGTTGCGCCGCTTCATCGGCATGTTCGCATTCGCCCTGTGGGATCGCAAGGATCGCACGCTTTCACTGGCTCGGGATCGACTTGGCATCAAGCCACTTTATTACGGGTGGATCGGCTCTCAGTTCGCGTTCACCTCGGAACTGAAGGCGTTTGCTTCGCTTCCCGGGTTCACGCGCACGATCGACCACGATGCGCTTGGCCTTCTGCTGAGTCACGGTTATATCCGCGCACCTCATTCGATCTATCAAGGCATCTACAAGTTGCCGCCCGGGACATGGCTGCGCATTGACCAAAGCATGGCGGCGAATCCCTCCAGCGCGACGACATTAATGGGGCACTTTGTTCCCTATTGGTCGGCGCTTGATGCCGCCGAGGCCGGTACCAGTCAGCGTCTGGATCTGCGAGACTCCGAAGCGATTGACGAACTGGACCGGTTGCTACGCGATGCTGTGGGTCTGCGCATGGAAGCCGACGTGCCCTTAGGCGCCTTCCTTTCCGGCGGCATAGATTCGTCAACAGTTGTCGCACTGATGCAGGCGCAGTCGATTCGCCCGGTAAAAACGTTCTCTATCGGTTTCCGGGAACACACGTTTGATGAAGCCCCACATGCGAAAGCTGTCGCGGAGCATCTGGGCACCGACCATCACGAATTGTATGTCACCGCGCGGGACGCACTGGACGTCGTTCCGCAACTGACGGAAATTTTCGACGAGCCGTTTGCTGATGCCTCGCAGATACCCACGTTTCTGCTTTCGAAACTCGCCCGCTCTCAGGTAACAGTGAGCCTCACCGGTGATGGGGGCGACGAGCTATTTGGTGGATACAGCCGCTATTTCGAGGCAGAGCGGATCCGACGCTGGATGTCACCACTCCCATTCTCTTTACGGCAAGGTACAGCCCGATGGTTGAATGCAAATGATGTACCTGCCTCCCGGGTGCTCGGGCGCATCAACCGATTTCTGCCTGCACGGATGCTACCGAGAAATCCGCTCACCGCCATGAACACCCTGGCGGCCCTGCTGAACGCACGAACGGTCGAAGAGCGCTACCACCAACTGACCACGTGTTGGGGTGATACATCGCGCGTCGTCAACGGGTGCCGCGAAGCGCCGGGCCACGACTCCGATCCGTCATGGCAAGCCAAGTTGAGCAACCCGATGGAACGAATGATGTACGCGGATCTGATGAGCTACCTGCCCGACAATTGCCTTGTCAAGGTTGATCGGGCAAGCATGGCTGCAAGCTTGGAGGCGCGCGTACCACTGTTGGATCACCGTATCGTGGAATTCGCGTGGCGTTTGCCTGTGCGGCAAAAGATCCGCGGAAAGGATGGCAAATGGCTGCTGCGCCAGGTGCTTCACCGCTACATTCCGAAAGCACTGGTCGATCGCCCAAAGATGGGTTTCGGCGTACCGATCGGAGACTGGTTGCGGGGGCCACTCCGCGAATGGGCGGAATCCCTACTCGACGCACAGCGGTTGCGCGAGGAAGGCTACTTCGAACCTGGCTCCATTCGTGATGTGTGGACAAAGCATCTGAGCGGCAAAGCAAGCGAGCCGCAAAAGTTATGGAACGTCCTGATGTTTCAAGCCTGGTTGGAGCACGGCGGAAAGACTCCCTCCAATTAACCGGTGTTGCCCGGATATTCTGGTCGCTGCTTTCTTCACGCAGCACTGAATCAGCCATCCAGGCTGCGCAGTACCGACTCCCACCGTGTACAACATGCGGATCGCAGAAAAGCGCTCGCCCGGTCGCGCAACAAATGAGGCTCAACGTAAGATGTGCCACCGATAGCTCGGGTGATGGCGTCACTCAAGGCGCTTTCGTCTTCTACCGGTATCAATTGACCCAACTGTCCGTCATTCAATATTTCACGAGGCCCGTGGGGGCAATCCGTCGCCACAATCTGGCATTGGCAGGCCAGCGCCTCGATCAACGTGGCGGGAAGACCTTCGTGCCTCGACGACATGACAAACAGATCTGCTTCTCGGAGCACGGCATATGGATCGGGTGTATAGCCGCGCAACGTGATTCTGTCTTGCAATTCGTTCTCGCTGATGGATGTTTCGAGATTCGGACGTTCCGCGCCCTCACCCCAGATGTCCAATTGCCATGATCCGGTCGTACGAGCCATCGCTTGAATCAGGATGTCGAACCCTTTCTGGTGCACCAATCTCCCTATGGCAACGATGCGATGGATGCCGGCACTACCAAGCTGCGACGGCCGCACCCATTTCAGTTGATCGTCGGGGACAGCTGGGTTGTATATCGTTGTTACACGACTGGGGCCGATAGGATATCGCTCCAGGATTTCTTGCCTTACCCCTTCTGAAACAGTGACGATGGCGTCAGCGCGGCGATAGGCGAAACCCGCCATGCGATTCTCCAGCCGGTACCTGAGCCTGCCCCAGAATCCTCGTCGCGCCCCCGCCATGGAGTGGGTGTTATGCACGCTATGCACCCACCGTGCGGGGCTTCGAGCCAGTCGCATTGCGATCCACGCCAGAACCGCGACGTCAGAGAAAGCTGTGACCACGTGAGTTGGCTGCTCGCGTTTAATCAAGCGTGCCAGTTCGGGAATGAACTGATGGATGCCGTGCGGGGCAAGCTCATGTACCGGAACTATTTCCCGCGCTCGCTCAATAAGCTCACCCCTGCAACGGCGGAGCGCCAATAGACACTCAATGCCGTCGGCGACGAGCTGTTGTATAAGGGTCAGCCGAACGCGCTCTACGCCACCAACAGCGACATTGGGAAGAATGAATAAGACCTTCATCACCTTGCGCGGCTCGTCATGCGCTGGCGTATGGATATGCATGTACCGGGCTCCATCTCCACACCTGCCTACTCCGACTTCCCTGCAGTGCTACTCAAATTCAAGTAAACCTGTATATACGCTTCCACCATCTGGTCCATCGCGAAATGCCTGAGCGCGCGCGCGCGCGCTTCCGTCGCCATAAGAGCGCATGCTTCGGGATCCCCTGCAAGTTTCCTGCAAGCAGCCGCCATTGCCGCCACGTCCCCCTGCGCGCACAAGAATCCAGATACGCCGTCCTCAACCGCCTCTTCCAGAGAAGATCCACGTGTAGCAATGATAGGCAGGCCGCACGCCAGTGCTTCAATCGCGACCAATGGGAATCCCTCCGTGCGTGAGGGAAACAGAAACGCATCGGCATCCTGCATTGCTTCAATAACCGCGGCAGTACCTCTCAGCTTACCCAGATCGTGCATGTTGGAGGGTCGCTCCACATGATTACTCGTCGCTACGGAGCCACCGGTGTAACGGAGTTCAAAACCATCACCGAGGTTTCGCATGATGGGAGCCAGTAGGTCGACCCCCTTTAAGGGAACCCATTTCCCGACATACAGCAACCGGAATGGTCGACGCCTCGGTCGATGCATTGGAGGCTTGAATCGTTTTACATCCACGCCGTTGTGGATCACTTGGATCGGTCGATCCACAAGAGTTCGGCGCGCGGTTTCGGCGGCGAACAGACTTACCGCAACAACCTTGCTGGCACGGCACATCGTGCGGCGCTCGATCGGGACGATCCAGCGATCGTGATACACCGATCGCAGCCGCCCCTTGTACGGTTTCAGGTCGGGATGATGGATGGAGTGATGCAGCGTTGCGACCACCGGCATACGCTTCGGCAGGAAGCGGGGATGCAACCAGGTATTCACATGGGCGACACTCGCCCAGAAGGGTGGCCTCGGTATGGGTACCGTCCACGGCGCAAATTCCGCACGAAGTGGTAACCACGTTATCTCTGCACGCAGGCCACGATTCTTCAACTCGTCGACCAGTCGCACGGTGAACACCTCACTACCGCTCCCGGTGCGAACGGTCGGAAACCATACGGCAGGCTCTTGCTGCTCGCTCATATAGGCCGCGGCTCGAAGCGATAAATCAGCGTTGGAATAATCCTCCGAAGTGGTGCCAGCATCGCGTCGGGCGTTGCGCGCAGCACTCGCGCACCGAGTGAATGCGCCTGCTCAATCTCCAACGTCACCCGCCACGCTTCAACGCACAAGTTGCGGTAACGGAAACCAGCGGCGTCCAACATCAGCTCCAGCTGACGCATCTGCAAAGGCTCGCAGTCGTAGACGTCGCCCTTGCGCATCATGCGTAGATACGGGGTGCGCCACGAGCGGGGCCACCAACTCAGAAATTTCAATTTGAAATGAGGTTCGGTCAACATCCAACGATTGGGCACTGCAAGGTAACCCACACCATTTGGCTTCATCACGCGATGAATTTCCGCAAGGTGCCGGGATTGTGCATTGGTGTCACCCACGTGCTCGATAACGTGATTCGTGAGCACGACATCGAAGGACTCATCGGCGAAGGGTAACTGCGTGTCGAGTACTTGATGGTAGCGATAACCTTCTGTCACCAGACGGTTGTCATGAACATCCACCGCGTCCACCGCGCAATGCAGCTTTGGATGGGTACCGAAATAATGCGCGATGCCGCCGGAACCCGTGCCGACTTCGAGCATACGAATAGGAGGGGGCCGACTGGCAAGGTCCAGCAGGCGTTCGATCTTCAGGCCTTTGAAACGTCGCGATGGTAGGTCCAACACGGCATGTGGCTGACGCTCCACATCGCTATCAGGAGTTTTCCCTTCGTGGAATTCATGCGGAGGCGGCGCGTCAGACATGGCACGAATCCAGCAGATTGCGCAGGCGTTCACCAAATACTGACCATGCTTTACCAGTAGCAAAGGCGCGACAAGCCGCAATGGTTGCGCTTTCGCGTGCGCAGGCAAGTTGTCGAACCACGGCCTCTCCCAGTGCGGTGTAATTTCCCGGCTCGACCAAGGTGCCCGTGTAGCCATCAAGCACCGCATCCGGCACACCGCCCACAGCAAAGGCGACCGTCGGGAGTCCATGTGCTGCAGATTCCAACGCAACCATACCGAAACCCTCGACATCGCCAGGCAACTCAAGCACGGGAAAAACGTGCACGTCTGCAGCTTGATAGGCGACGCTGACGGTGGAGTCATCGCAGCGACCGAGAAAGCGTAAATTTTTTTCGACACCTCCCATTCGAGCCGCGTCGAGAATTCGCTCGCGTTCCGAACCGGCTCGCGCGTGCAGCGCATCGCTGGCTTCATCACCGATTACCACCAGCAGCACGTCCGGATAGCTGGCGGCGACTGTCGGCAGTGCTTTCATGACGAAATCGACCAGACCCTTGCGTTGGGTAAGTCGACCCACCGAAAGCAGCAATGGGCGTTGTCCAAAACCATGGTGTGCGCGAAAGGCGTGAGCGGCTCCTTCGTACAACGTCGGTACATAGGTGCCGGGATGCAGGACGTGTGTGATGCCAGGGTCGACACCGCGATTTTGCGCCAGCATGGCCGTGTTGGCGCTATTCACTAGCACGAGATCACAACGGCGAATGAAGGGCAGCCACAGCCATTTGTAAACGCGACTGGGCGCCACGATATCGAGTCCGTGCAGATAGACGGCCACCCTACCGCCCGCACATCGTGACGCTAACCAGGCGATCGGCGCAGTGAGACCGCTCCCGGCGATGACCCATTCAGGCTTGCGCCGCCACGCCAAACGCAGTGCGTGCCACGCGGTCGCCGTCAGAAACTGCGGCAATGGCTCTACCCGGCTTTGCTTCACTTCCGTCTGCGCGGCTACGTATTGGGCGCTTCCGGCAGGTCCGCACAAGGCCGTCTGCCAGGCCGGCTGCAATGCTTCAAGCAGGCGCTGGTTGACCTTCTCCATGCCACCAAGCAGCGGTGGAAAATTACGCGTCACAAGCAAGGCCCACGGCTTTGGACGATTGTTGTCAGGCATCGCGTCGATACATCAAGCCAGTGATCTGTTCGGAGACCAAGCCGATCAGAAACACGATTACCGAAGCGCTCCACAGCAACATGCTGCCATTGGTCAGTCGGCCATAGTGCGTAAAGGTCCACGCATAGTTCGCGCACCCCAGCAGGAAAAACACCGCGCTTGCCGGCACGAACAGTTTCAACGGCGAGTACAGCGTGGCGATCTTGAAGATGATCAGCAGGAAGCGGATGCCGTCTTTCAGGGGGCGGATGTGGCTTTTGCCGACGCGCTGGGCGGCCTTGATCGGGACGTAGGCGACCGCGTAGGCGCTGCGGAAAAAGGCCATGGTGCTGGTGGTGGGGTAGCTGAAGCCGTTGGGCAGCAGGTGCAGGAACTCGCGGAACTTGTCGGCGCGCACGGCGCGGAAGCCGGAGGTGAGGTCGAGCACGGGGTGGCCGGTCATCTTGGTGGCCAGCCAGTTGTACAAGGTGTTGGCGATGCCACGGCCCACGCCGGCCTGGCTGCCCCAGTCGCGGGCGCCCACCACCATGTCGTAGCCGCGGTTCAACTGGTCGAGCAGCCGCGCGACGTCGGCGGGGTCGTGCTGGCCGTCGCCGTCCATGAACACCAGGATGTCGCCGCTGGCGGCACGGGTGCCGCGCTTGATCGCCGCGCCGTTGCCCATCGAATACGGCGAGGACAGGCATTGCACGCCGAGGCTTTCGCAGATGCTGCGGGTGTCGTCAGTGGAACCGTCGTCGACCACGATGATCTCCGCCTGCGGCTGCGCCGCGCGCAGTTGCGGCAGCAAGACCGCAAGAGCAGGCGCCTCATTCTTGGCAGGCAGGATGATGCTGAGCTGGTTCAAGATCGGGCTCCCCGGGAAAGGGGGATCATAGCGTGAAGGCCAATTGGTGGTCGGCGGCGGCGCATTTCGAAACAGGTACCACGCGCGGAGAACAGGGCCTTGTTCAAACAGTACGCGGAGTTGGCGAAGGACAAACCGCACGTGACTTTCGTGGAGCGGCTACTACAACCTGGATCAGTTGGTTGGGGCCGCGTTGGCGGCGGCGAAAAAGTTGCTGACGACAACTCCCGCTGAATCCCCTTCGAGCAGGTGTGACGCGCCGCCCGCCCTGAGCTGTCAGCTCGCGCCGGCTGTGTTGCCGCGCACGACGTTGTGCCTATCGCGCCACTTTATGTGGCGCAATAGCCTTTTCCGCTTGCATTGCGCCACTTTATATGGCGCAATAGACCTTTCCGCTTGTATCGCGCCACTTTATATGGCGCAATCGTGGCCATGATGCCGATTGCGCCACTTCTTGCGAGAGACACCGGTCATGCCAAAAACCTTGCCCGCGGCAGAACTGGACGCCTTGGTCGCCGCCATCGAAGACGGCGGCCACGGCGTATCCGTCGACATGTTGGGTCGGCGTTTTCCGAACCTGCCCCGGCGAACCCTGCAACGCAGGCTGGCGCGACTGGTGCGGGACGGGCGGCTACGTGCGGAGGGCAAGGGACCGGCCCGGCGTTACCACCCACCCCTGCCATCCTCGGCACTGGATATTCGCGACAGCAGCGGCACGAATCAATCGGGCATCGACGACGACATTCCCCTTTCCCCTGAAGGGAGCGAGCTGCGCACCCTGATGCGCCGCCCCCTGTTCCAGCGCACGCCGGTCGGCTACCAGCGAAAATTTCTCGACGATTACCAGCCCAACCACAGCTTCTACCTGGCGCGTGATCTGCGTGCACATCTGCATGAACTCGGCCGTTCGCAAGCTGATCGGCAACCGGCCGGAACGTACGCACGCCAAGTCATGGATCGCCTGCTGGTCGATCTGTCGTGGGCATCGAGCCGCCTGGAAGGCAACACCTACTCACGGCTGGACACGCAGAACCTGGTCGAGTTCGGCCGCTATGCCGCGGGAAAGGATCGCCTGGAAGCCCAGATGATCCTGAACCACAAGGCTGCCATCGAGATGCTGGTGGGCCAAGCGGATCTGATCGGGTTCAACCGTTACACCCTGCAGAACCTGCACGCCCTGCTGGCGGAGAACCTGCTGACGGACACTGGGGCCGGTGGACGCTTGCGCGGGATCGACATCGGCATCACGGGTACGGTTTACCACCCTGTCGCCATTCCTCAGCAGATCGTCGACGGCTTCGATACCTTGCTGGCCAAGGCAACCGCCATCGAGGATGCTTTTGAACAAGCGTTTTTCGTGATGGTGCAACTGCCTTATCTGCAACCTTTCGTAGACGTCAACAAACGCGTGTCCCGACTCGCGGCGAACATCCCCTTGATCAAGCAAAACCTGGCGCCGCTGTCGTTCGTGGATGTCCCCGAGGCCGCGTATATCGATGGCACGTTGGCCGTGTATGAACTCAACCGCGTCGAACTGTTGCGCGATGTTTTTGCCTGGGCCTACGAACGCTCGTGCCGCCGCTACACCCTGATCAAGCAGGCGCTGCCCGAACCCGATCCACTGCGCCTGCGCTATCGCGACGAGCTGTTGCGAGTCGTCGGCCGAGTGGTTCGTGACGGCCTCGCCGCCACAGCCGAGGTGATCCGGCCTTTGGCTGGCGATAACGTGGCCGCCGAGGACAGGGAAGCTTTCGTTGCCATGGCCCTCAATGAGTTGCTGCAATTGCACGAAGGCAATATTGCGCGGTATCAATTGCGCCCTTCGGAATTCGCTGCCTGGAAAGCCGGGGGACACTCATGATGCGGTTCGATCACACGGCGTGCCGATGCGGTTCGATTCTTGCTTGTCCGTTCGGCAAGCCGTCCGACGCCTGCGCAAAGCCTGGCGCGGCTCCCGGCTTGTGCGCTGCATCACCCTATCGGATCGAAGCGCGGGCAAAGGATGACCTGAACGCCAGACTGCGGTAGATTCAACCACATACGGGGAAAGGGTCACGTAAGTTATGTCATCGCAACCGCAACCGTCGCTCGCAGGCCTGACCGGCATGGCGCGCCGCTTGGTATCCGAAGGGCTGCTGCCCGAGGACGACGTTCGCAAGGCGATGGTCGACAGCACGCAGCACAAGGTGCCGCTGGGTGCATGGCTGCTGGATCGCAATCTGGTCGAGAACGCGCAGCTGACCCGGGTGCTCTCGCTCGAGTTCGGCATGCCGATGATGGATGTGACGTCGCTCAACCCGTCTACCCTGCCGCTGGACCTGATCAGCGAAGCGCTGATGACCAAGCATCAGGCGTTGCCGCTGTTCCGGCGCGGCAAGCGTTTGTTCGTGGGCATCTCCGACCCGACCCAGTCGCACGCACTGGACGAGATCAAGTTCCATTCCAACTGCCTGGTCGAGCCGATCCTGGTCGAGCGCAGTTCGCTGCAGCGGACGATTGAAAATCTGCTTAACTCCATGCGCGACACCATGCCGGACATGGACACCGGCGAGTTCGACGAACTCGACCTGGAGGTGGGCAGCGACGAAGCCGAATCCACCGGCATCGACGCCAACGCGGCGGATGACGCCCCGGTGGTGAAGTTCGTCAACAAGATCCTGGTCGACGCGATCCGCCGCGGCGCCTCGGACATCCATTTCGAGCCGTTCGAGAGCCAGTATCGGGTGCGCCTGCGCATGGATGGCATGCTGAAAGCCGTGGCCAGCCCCCCGATGAAGATGGCCAACCGGATCTCCTCGCGCCTGAAGGTGATGGCGCAGCTGGACATCGCCGAGAAGCGCGTGCCGCAGGATGGTCGCATCAAGCTCAACCTGTCCAAGACCCGCGCCATCGACTTCCGCGTCAGCACCTTGCCGACGCTGTTCGGCGAGAAGATCGTGCTGCGTATCCTCGATGGTTCGGCGGCCAGGATCGGCATCGAGAAGCTGGGCTACGAGCCGGAGCAGCAGAAGCTCTACATCGATGCGATCCACAAACCCTATGGCATGGTGCTGGTCACCGGCCCCACCGGCTCGGGCAAGACGGTGTCGCTGTACACCGGCCTGAATATGCTCAACACCGCCGAGCGCAACATTTCCACGGTGGAGGACCCGGTCGAGATCCGCGTCGAGGGCATCAACCAGGTGCAGCAGAACGCCAAGCGCGGCATGACTTTCGCCAGCGCCTTGCGTTCGTTCCTGCGCCAGGATCCGGACGTGATCATGGTCGGCGAAATCCGCGACCTGGAAACCGCCGAAATCGCGATCAAGGCCGCGCAGACCGGTCACATGGTGCTGTCCACGCTGCATACCAACGACGCCGCGCAGACCATCGCGCGCCTGATGAACATGGGCATCGCGCCCTACAACATCACCTCGTCGGTGACCCTGATCATCGCCCAGCGCCTGGCCCGGCGCCTGCACGAGTGCAAGAAACCGATCGAGCTGCCGCCGAAGGTGCTGCTGGATGCCGGCTTCAGCCAGGCGGACATCGACGCCGGCCTGACCATCTACCAGGCCGTGGGTTGCGAGGGCTGCAACGAGGGCTACAAAGGCCGCGTCGGCATCTATCAGGTGATGCCGATGCTGGAGGATATCCAGAAGATCATCCTGCAGGGCGGCAATGCGATGCAGATCGCCGAAGTGGCCAAGGCCGCCGGGGTCAACGACCTGCGCGCCTCGGCCCTGCTCAAGGTGAAACAGGGGCTGACCAGCCTGACCGAGATCGATCGGGTGACCAAGGAATGACGCCCGGCGGGGCTTCCGCGCTGCGGAACTTGCGCAAGGCGCCACGGTTTGCGGCGCCGGAAATGACATAAGCTGTCGTAGTGACTTGCCAGCCGGCCCGCGCGCCGGCTTCGAGATCGAACCATCGGGGGAAGATGCGCATGGCCACGGCTACCGCAACCGCAAAAGCAAGGGCAGACAAGACGCGTGCGCTCGGCGCCCAGCGGTCCGAGGTCAGTCAACTGACCACCTACGAGTGGGTGGCGCTGGACAAGCGCGGCAAGCGCATGAAAGGCGACATGCCGGCCAAGAACGCCTCGCTGGTCAAGGCTGAATTGCGCCGCCAGGGGATGAACCCGCAGACCGTGCGGGAACGCGCCAAGCCGCTGTTCGGCGCCTCCGGCAGCACGATCAAGCCCGGTGACGTCGCCATCTTCAGCCGCCAGATCGCCACCATGATGGCCTCCGGCGTGCCGATGGTGCAGTCCTTCGACATCATCGCCGACGGCCAGAAGAACGTCCGCTTCAAGAACCTGCTGCTTGACGTCAAGCAGAACATCGAGGGCGGCGCCTCGCTGCACGAGGCGCTCGGGCGCTACCCGGTGCAATTCGACGAGCTGTACTGCAACCTGGTGCATGCCGGCGAAACCTCGGGTGTGCTGGACACCGTGCTGGACACGGTAGCCACCTACAAGGAACGCACCGAGGCGATCAAGAAAAAGATCAAGAAGGCGCTGTTCTACCCGATGATGGTGCTGGCGGTGGTATTCATCGTCATCCTGATCATGCTGCTGTTCGTGGTGCCGGTATTCGCCAAGACCTTCCAGGACGCCGGCGCGCAGTTGCCCGCTCCGACGCAGTTTCTGGTCGATGCCTCGGAGTTCATGCAGAACTCCTGGTACATCGTGATAGGCATCATCGTCGGCAGCATCGTCGGCATCGTGGTCGGCAAGAAGCGTTCGCCGAAGTTCGCCCACTTCCTGGATCGCATGGCGCTGAAGATGCCGGTGATGGGCGACATCGTGCGCAATTCCGCGATCGCCCGCTTCGCCCGCACGCTGGGCGTCACCTTCCGCGCCGGCGTGCCGTTGGTGGAGGCGCTCGACGCGGTGGCCGGCGCCACCGGCAGCATCGTCTACGGCGACGCCGTGCGGCAGATGCGCGACGACATCTCGGTCGGCCACCAGTTGCAACTGGCCATGAAACAGACCGGCCTGTTCCCCAACATGGTGGTGCAGATGACCGGCATCGGCGAGGAATCCGGCTCGCTGGACAGCATGCTGTTCAAGGTCGCCGAGTTCTACGAGGAAGAGGTCAGCAACGCGGTGGACACCCTCTCCACCTTGCTCGAACCGCTCATCATGGTGGTGCTGGGCACCCTGGTCGGCGGCATCGTGATCGCGCTGTACCTGCCGATCTTCAAGCTGGCCGGCACGTTCTGAGGCCTGAAGAGCCCCTCTCCCACTGGGAGAGGGGCTTTAAGAGCAAGGTCCACGCATGCCCGAACTTCCGCTGTCCGTCTGGATCGCCCTCGCCGCCGTGCTCGGCCTGCTGGTGGGCAGTTTCCTCAATGTGGTGATCCTGCGCCTGCCCGAGCGCATGACGGCGAGCTGGCGCCGGGAGGCGCGCGAAGTGCTGGAGTTGCCGGCGGATGACGCGCCGCTGCCGCCCGGCATCGTGCGCGAGCCTTCGCACTGCCCGCATTGCAAGCATCCGTTGTCGGCGGCGGACAATATTCCGCTGTTCGGCTGGCTGCTGCTGCGCGGACGCTGCCGCTATTGCAAGGCGAAAATCTCGATCCAGTATCCGCTGGTGGAACTGTTCAGCGGCGTGCTGAGCGCGCTGGTGGTGTGGAAGTTCGGGCCATCCTGGGCCGCACTGGCAGGGCTGGTGCTGACCTGGGTCTTGATCGCCGCCGCCGGCATCGACTTTCGCACGCAGCTCCTGCCTGACCAGTTGACCCTGCCGCTGCTGTGGCTGGGCATGGTGCTGTCGCTGATCCCGCTGTTTGCCAGCGCGCCTTCGGCGATCATCGGTGCGGCGATCGGCTACCTGAGCCTGTGGAGCGTCTACTGGGCGTTCAAGCTGCTCACCGGCAAGGAGGGCATGGGCCACGGCGATTTCAAGTTGCTGGCGGCGCTGGGGGCCTGGATGGGGCCGGTGGCCTTGCTGCCGGTGATCCTGTTGTCGTCGCTGATCGGTGCCCTGGTCGGCGGCAGCCTGATCGCGTTGCGCAAGCACGAACGCGAGATCCCGATGCCGTTCGGGCCGTTCATCGCCGCTGCCGGCTGGGTGTGGTTCATGGCCGGGCCGCAGCTGCTGCGGAGCTACATGCATTTCACCGGCTTGCGATGAACGGCAAGTCGCCCTGCCTGGTGGTGGCGCTGACCGGCGGCGTGGCCGCCGGCAAGAGCGCCGTGACGCGGCGCTTCGAGGCGCTGGGAGTGCCGGTGCACGATGCCGACGTGGCCGCCCGCGAGGTCATTGCGCCCGGTTCCGATGGGCTGGCCGAGGTGGTTGCCGCGTTCGGCCCGCAGGTACTCGCACCAGACGGCCAATTGGATCGCCCGGCGATGCGCCGGCGTGTCTTCGCCGATCCCGTCGTGCGGCGCACGCTGGAAGCGATCATCCATCCGCGCGTGCGCATGTGGCTGCGCGAGCGAGCGCTGGCCGAGGGTACGCCATACTGCCTGCTGGCGATCCCGTTGCTGGCGGAGAACATCGCCGAGTACCGCTGGGTCGACCGCGTACTGGTGATCGACGTACCCGAGTCGGTGCAACTGGCCCGCCTGATGGCCCGCGACGGCATCGACGAACCCCTGGCCCGCCGCATGATCGCGCAACAAGCCACCCGCGCCGAACGCCTGGCCCTCGCCGACGACGTGATCGACAACAGCGGCGACGAAAGCGCGCTGGATCAGGCCGTCGCCGGACTGCACCAGCGCTATCTCGCACTGGCGTAAGGCGGGCACTGCCCGCCGGCATTGCGCGAAGAAGTGGCGGGCGATGCCTGCCCTACAACGGCGCCATCAGTGCGGCCAGGATCACCCGATCGGCGGGTGCCAGGATCATCGGATCGACGCGTGCCGGCAGCATCCACTGCAGCGGCTGGGCTTCAAGCGAGCGGGGTTCGCCGTACCACGACGAAACGCGCCAGGCGTCGAGCAGCAGCTCCTGCTCCCCGTACCGCCACGGCAGGCGGATCAGGGGCTCGGCCTCGCGCACATGGATGCCGAGCTCTTCCAGCAGCTCCCGTGCGAGTGCCGCCAGCGGCGTCTCGCCCGCTTCACGCTTGCCGCCAGGAAACTCCCAGAATCCCGCCAGGTGTTTGCCGGCCGGTCGCTGTGCCAGCAGCACGTGACCGTTGCCTTGCAGCAGGACACCGGCCATCACGTGCATGACCGTCGCCGGCATCGGCGCAGGCATCACGCGCTGCGCAGGTACTCGACCATGTCGAAGTCGTAGGCGTGCTCGGCATCGGCCTTGTGGTGCACGCGCGAGACTTCCGTCCAGTCGCTGAAATGCACGCCGGGGAAGAAGGTGTCGGCGCCGTCGATGGCGGCACTCACCCAGGTCAGGTACATCCGCCGCGCGTTGGGCAGCGCCTCGGCGAACACCATGCCGCCGCCGATCACCATCAGTCCGGTGTTGCTGCAACGCGCCTGCGCCTCTTCGATCGAACGCACGGTGATCTGGCCGGGGAACGGCGCCTCGTGGCGGCGGGTGAGCACCATGTTGACCCGGTCCGGCAGCGCGCGGCCAATCGAGACGGCGGTGTTGTAGCCCATCAGCACATTCTTGCCGACGGTCAGCTGCTTGAACCAGCGCAAGTCGTCCGGCAGGTGCCACGGCAGGTGGCCCTTGCGGCCGATCGCGAAGTTTTCATCGAGTGCGGCAATGAGCGAAATGGCCATGGGAAATCCTTGCAATCGTGATCGTCGAAAAGGCGGCCACAGGGGCGCCGCGGGATGTCTGGAATCTTAGCAGGCCGCGCCGAGCGCGGAATCAGACTGCCACCGCGGCCTTGATCGCCGGGTGCGATTGATAATCTTCGATCGCGATGTCCTCGTAACGGAAGTCGAACACCGAGCGCACCTCGGGATTCAGCACCAGTCGCGGCAGCGGCAGCGGTTGACGGCTCAGCTGCAAGCGTGCCTGCTCGACATGGTTGTCGTACAAATGCGCGTCGCCCAGGGTATGCACGAAATCGCCCACGGCCAGGCCGCAAACCTGCGCGATCATGTGCGTCAGCAGCGCGTAACTCGCGATGTTGAACGGCACGCCGAGGAAGATGTCCCCCGATCGCTGGTAGAGCTGGCAGCTCAGCTTGCCGCCGGCCACGTAGAACTGGAACAGCGTGTGGCACGGCATCAGCGCCATCTTCGGCAACTCGCCGACGTTCCAGGCGCTGACGATCAGGCGCCGCGAATCGGGGTTGCGCCTGATCTCGTCCACCACCCAGGAAATCTGATCGATCGCGCCGCCATCGATGGTCGGCCACGCACGCCACTGCCGGCCGTAGACTGGACCGAGATCGCCGTTGGCGTCGGCCCACTCGTCCCAGATGCGCACACCGTGCTCCTTGAGATAGGCGATGTTGGTGTCGCCGCGCAGGAACCAGATCAGCTCGTGCACGATCGACTTGATGTGCAGCTTCTTGGTGGTGACCAGCGGAAAACCCTGCGCCAGGTCGAAGCGCATCTGCCAGCCGAACACGCTGCGCGTGCCGGTGCCGGTGCGGTCGGCCTTGGGGGTGCCGTGGTCGAGGACGTGGCGCAGCAGGTCGAGGTATGGACGCATCAGCCAAGGATAACCGCAGCCGCCGTTGCCCGGGGATGCCGTGACAACCGTCACTCCCGCCACGGCGCGTTCCGGCCCTATGCTCGTGCTTCCGCAGAAGGAGACCGAACCCATGGCAGCGTGGTTTTTCAGCTACGGCAAGAACGGCGACCGCATCGGCCCGCTCGACGATGCAGCCGCCGCAGCGCAGGCCCGGCGCCAGCCGGACGGCTATTGCTGGCGCGAAGGTTTCACCGAGTGGAAGGCGATCCGCAGCGTGGCCGAACTGGGCGCGGCGATGGGCCCGCCGCCGGTGCCGGCGACGCTGGGCAGCGGACGCGCCGACGAGATCGACTACACGATCGTGGGCACGGACATGCAGTTCGTCGAGATCGAACTCGATCCCGGCGAAAGCGCGATCGCCGAGGCCGGCGCGCTGATGTACAAGGAGGCCGGCGTGCAGATGGATACCGTGTTCGGCGACGGCTCCAGCGGCGGCCAGAGCGGCGGCGGCCTGATGGACAAGCTGCTCTCCGCCGGCAAGCGCGTGATCACCGGCGAAAGCCTGTTCACCACGGTGTTCACCCACCGCGGCCAGGGCAAGGCCAAGGTCGCCTTCGCCGCGCCCTACCCCGGCACCGTGCTGGCGATGAAACTCTCCGACCACGGCGGCCGGCTGATCTGCCAGAAGGACGCCTTCCTGGCCGGCGCGCGCGGCGTGCAACTGGGCATTTTCTTCCAGCGCAAGATCCTCACCGGGCTGTTCGGCGGCGAGGGCTTCATCATGCAGAAGCTCGAAGGTGACGGCTGGGTGTTCGTACACGCCGGCGGCACCATGATCAAGCGCGAACTCGCTGCCGGCGAACGGCTGGACGTGGACACCGGCTGCGTCGTGGCTTTCCATGACACGGTGGACATGGACGTGAAGGCGGTCGGCGGCATCAAGAGCATGCTGTTCGGTGGCGAGGGCGTGTTCCTGGCCACGCTGACCGGCCCGGGGACGGTGTGGCTGCAGTCGCTGCCGTTCTCGCGCCTGGCCGGCCGCATGCTGGCGGCTGCGCCGCAAGGCGGCGGCCAACGCCGCGGCGAAGGTTCGATTCTCGGTGGCCTGGGCGACATCCTCGGCGGCGACCGCAATTTCTGAGCACAGTAGGGCTGGCACTGCCCGCCGGCTCCTTCGCGCAAAGCCGGCGGGCAGTGCCAGCCCTACGAGGGATTGGCCAGCGGCAGCGTGGGCGCGCGACGGGACATGGCGATCAACACCAGCCCGACCACGATCAGCGGCAGCGACTGCATCTGGCCCATCGTCACCCAGTCGGTGCCGAACAGATAGCCCAACTGCGCGTCCGGCACGCGCACGAACTCCACCGCGAAGCGGAACACGCCATACAGCAGCGCGAACAGACCCGACACCAGATAACGCGGGCGCGGTTTCAGCGATACCAGCCACAGCACCACGAACATCACTACGCCTTCGAGGCACAGTTCGTAGAGCTGGGAGGGGTGCCGGGTCAGCCCGCCGAACTGCTGCAGCTGCGGCAACCAGGCCGGGTGCGCCGCGGCCCAGGCGACGTCCTCGGCCTGTGCGCCGGGGAAAATCATTGCCCATGCATGATGCGCGGGCTTGCCCCACAGTTCGCCGTTGATGAAGTTGCCGAGCCGTCCCAGGCCCAGCCCGAGCGGCACCAGCGGCGCCACGAAATCCACCGTGTCGAAGAAGTGCAGCGCGTTGCGCCGTGACCACCACCAGCCCGCGGCGAGCACGCCGAGCAGGCCGCCGTGGAAGCTCATGCCGCCATCCCACACCTTGAACAGCACCAGCGGCTCGCGCCAGATCCAGCCGATGCCGCCCTCGTAATAGAACAGCATGTACCAGATGCGCCCGCCCACGATCACGCCAAGCATCCCGTAGAACAAGAGGTCGCCCAGCGCATCGCGGCTCACCGGCAGGCGCCCGCGGCGGCGCCGGTATTCGCCCAGCACGGCGACGAGGAAAAAGCCCAGCAGATACATCAGACCGTACCAGTGCACCTGCACCGGACCCACGTGGAAGGCGACCGGGTCGAATTGGGCGACAAAAGGCTGCGACATGCGGACGGGGCCGATCGGGCAAAAGCCAAGTGTAGCGTCACGCAAGGATTCGGGGAGATGCCGCGGGCGCAGACACGCAGGAGCCCGCTCGCAAGCGATGCTCTTGCCTCGGACCAGGTATCTGCAAAAGCATCGCCCGCGAGCGGGCTCCTACGGGTGCCGGTTTGGCCACGGGACACGCTTGCGCGCGTTCACAGCAACACCGGCCGATCCGGCAGCTCGTCCGGATTGGCCTTGTCGTGGGCGGGGAAGTGCTGCAGCAGCAGCGCGTGGGTGGCGGCGATGCCGCCCAGACTGCCTTCGCGCCATTCGCCGTTGGCGTAGTGGTTGCGCATGGTGGCGCAGATGGCTGCCCACGCTACCGGCTCCACGTGCGCGGCAATGCCGCGGTCGGCGACGATCTCGATGCGGTGTTCGGCCAGCAGCACGTACAGCAGCACGCCGCTGTTGTGCTCGGTATCCCACACGCGCAGCTGGCTGAACAGCTGGCGTGCGCGGGTGGCCGCGTCGAGCCCGCCCAGCACGGCCAGCGGGTGGAGTCGCGATTCGATGGCCACGCGCACTTCGCCGTGGTGGCCGCGTTCGCCGGCGGCGATGGCGGCCGTGATCTCGTCCATCACGCTGGCAGGAAAACGCCGATGCAGCTGGAACCAGCCCCCGAACGTGTTTGCCAGCACTCGTTGCGTGCGTGTCATGTCACCAGCTCCCCGAGGCACCGCCACCGCCGAAGCTGCCGCCGCCTCCGCTGAAACCGCCGCCGCCACCAAAACCACCACCGCCAAATCCGCCGCCGCCAAAACCGCCCCAGCCGCCGCCGCCGATCGAGCGGCCGCCGCCGGAAGGCAGCAGCATCACGATGCCACCCACCACCGCGCCGAGCACGCCGGCGCCGACGGAGACCAGCAGCCACAGCAGGCCGCCGATAATCGCTCCACCCAGCGGCACCCGCACCAGCGCAGGCGCCCGGCCCAGCATGCCGCGCAGGAAGATCGCGACGAACAACGCGATCATCAACATGCCCTGCAAGCCGGGTCCGCGATCCTCGCGCGGCGCGCCTTCCACCGGCGGCGGCAACGGCTCGCCGTCGATCAGCTGGGTCAGCGCGCCGACGGCGTCGTGGATGCCGCCATAATAGTCGCCCGTGCGGAACTTCGGCGCGATGTACTCGCGGATGATGCGCGCATTGGCTGCGTCGGGGATCGCGCCTTCCAGGCCGTAGCCGACCTCGATGCGCACGCGCCGGTCGCTCTTGGCGACGAGCAGCAGCACGCCGTCATCGGTGCCCTTGCGCCCGATCTTGTTGGCTTCGGCGACCGCCAGCGAATACTCCTCGATCGGCTGCTCGCCGGTGCTGTCCACCATCAGCACCACCAGCTGCGCGCCCTTGGCTTTCTCCAGCGCCACCAGCTGCGCGTCGAGCTGGTCGACCTGGGCCGCACCGAGCGTGCCGGTGAGATCGGTGACGTGCCGCGTCAGTTGCGGCACCGCCGTCGCCGCCTGCAGCGCCGCCGGCAGGCACAGCAGCAAGGCCAGCAGCGGCAGCAGACGGCGGATCACTTCAGTGCGCCGAAGTCGCTGGTGCCGGCGCCGTGGTGCCGAAATCCACCGTGGGCGCGGTCGAGATGGCCTTCTCGTTGTCCACGCTGAAGTTCGGCTTGACCTTGTAGCCGAACATCCTGGCGGTCATGTTGTTGGGGAAAGTGCGGATCATCGCGTTGTACTGCTGCACCGCCTGCACGTAGCGGTTGCGCGCCACGGTGACGCGGTTCTCGGTGCCTTCCAGCTGCGCCTGCAGGTTCTGGAACAGGCCATCGGCCTTCAGCTGCGGGTAGTTCTCGCTGACCACCATCAGCCGCGACAGCGCGCTGCCCAGCTCGCCCTGGGCGGCCTGGAACTGCTGCAGCTTCTGCGGATCGTTGATGGTGTCGGCGTTGACCTGCAGGCTGCCCACCTTGGCGCGCGCCTCGGTGACCTCGGTGAACACCTTCTCCTCGTGCTGGGCGTAGCCCTTGACCGTGTTGACCAGGTTCGGCACCAGGTCGGCGCGGCGCTGGTACTGGTTCAGCACCTCGGACCAGGCCGCCTTGACCGCCTCGTCCTGGCGCTGCATGGCGTTGTAACCGCAGCCGGACACCAGTCCGACCAGCAGCAGAATCATCAAGGCACGCAAGATTTTCATGGCATTGCTCCCGAGCGGACAGGCCTGCATTGCAGCATCCGGCCCGCGCCAACGCAATCGGCTCGAACAGGAGCTAAAGCCAGCGTGGCAGCAGGATCAGGCCCCAGCTCAGCGCCACCAGCACCAGCAGCACGAACACCGCTGCCGAGCCCATGTCCTTGGCGCGGCCGGCCAGCTCGTTGAACTCCGGGCTGACCTTGTCCACCACCGCCTCGATCGCCGAATTGAGCAGCTCCGCCGACAGCACCAGCAGCGGCCCCAGCACCAACAGCAGCTTTTCCACGCCGCCCTCGCCCAGCCACAGACCGAGCGGAATCAGCACGGCCACCAGCATCGCCTCCAGCCGGAACGAGGCCTCGTGGCACCAGGCGGCGCGCAGCCCCTTCATCGACCAGCGAAATGCGTTCCAGACCTGGCGCGGACCCCGAAAACCCTCGGCTGGCATGCGGCGCCTCCGCTCAGACCGACGCCGGCGACGCGACGCCGGTGCGGGAGGAAACGTGGACGCGTGCGGTCCGGGGAAAGCTTGCCTGGGGCATGGCGAACGGACTCCTCTCGCACCGCGGAACGCGGCAAGCCATGATGCCACAGCCGTTCCCCCGCCCCATCGGGCACTGGGAGCGCAAGCACGCAGCGCGCGAGTTGTCATGCGGCGGTGCAGCTATGACCTCTGGGGCGATGCGCTACCCTTGCCCGGTTGTGATCCGTTCAGGGTCCAGCGGCATCGGTGGGTGCACGCACGCCACCAGGATTCGAACCAACGCCCGGGGAAAACATGGCCACCCAGAACCCAGCCGTCTCGCAGACGAAGTCCTTCAGCACCGTCTTCCTCATCGAAATGTGGGAGCGCTTCGGCTACTACGGTATGCAGGCGCTCATCGTCTATTACATGGTCCAGCGCCTGGGCTTCCCCGACGAGCAGGCCAACCTGGTGTGGAGCGCGGCCGCGGCGCTGATCTACGTGGCGCCGGCGATCGGCGGCTGGGTGGGCGACAAGATCCTCGGCACGCGCCGCACCATGCTGCTGGGCGCCACCATCCTGGCGGTGGGTTACGCGCTGATGGCGGTTCCGGGCGAGAGCGTGTGGTTTCTGTATTGCTCGCTGGGCGTGATCGTGGTCGGCAACGGCCTGTTCAAGCCGAACGCCGGCAACCTGGTGCGCAAGATCTACGAAGGCGACGACTCCAAGATCGACAGCGCCTTCACCATCTACTACATGGCGGTGAACATCGGCTCGACCATCTCGATGCTGCTCACCCCGTGGATCAAGGATTACGTGAACCTGCACTACGGCAACGAACTGGGCTGGCACGCCGCGTTCGCGGTGTGCGCATTCGGCCTGGTGGTGGGCCTGGCCAACTACCTGGTGATGCGCCACACGCTGAGCCATGTCGGCTCGGCGCCGGACGAACAGCCGGTGCACATGGGCAAGCTGCTGGCCGTGCTGGGTATCGGCGTGCTGACCGTATTCGCCTCGGCCTACGTGCTGGGTCACGAGGAAGTGGCGCGGATCTTCGTCTATGTGGCAGCCGCGGTGGTGCTGGGCATCTTCGCCTGGCTGATCGGCACCAGCGAGCGCTCCGAGCGCGCCGGCCTGATCGCCGCGCTGGTGCTCACCGTGCAGACGGTGTTCTTCTTCATCTTCTACCAGCAGATGTCGACCTCGCTGAACCTGTTCGCGTTGCGCAACGTGAACCCGAGCTTCGACGTGTTCGGCTTCCATCTGTGGAACTGGGCGCCGGCGCAGTTCCAGTCGTTCAACCCGATCTGGATCTTCATCCTGAGCCCGATCCTGGCGCTGATCTACAACGCCGCCGGGCGCAGCGGCAAGGACATTTCCATCGCCACCAAGTTCGCGCTGGGCTTCGCCGCGGTGGCGCTGGGCTTCTTCATCTACAGCTGGGCCGCGCACTTCGCGGTGGACGGCAAGACCAGCTCGTGGGTGATGGTGTGGGGCTACGGCGCCTCGTCGCTGGGGGAATTGCTGGTCAGCGGTCTGGGCCTGGCGATGATCGCGCGCTACGTGCCCGAGCGCATGGGCGGTTTCATGATGGGTGCGTACTTCGTCGCCTCGGGCGTGTCGCAATACCTGGGCGGCATCGTGGCCAACTTCGCCAGCATCCCGGAGAACATCACCGACCCGCTGCAAACCATGCCGATCTACACCAGCCTGTTCAGCAAGCTGGGCTGGGCCGGCATCGCCTGCACCGTCATCGCGCTGGCCGTGCTGCCGCTGATGCGCAAGCTGTCGGCACAGCATCACGCGCACAACAACCCGGCGCCGCTGCCGACGATCGGTTCGGAGCAGTAAGCTCGACGATCAGGCGACCCGCCGCCCCGGCGGGTCGCGACACCGCGCAACGCATTCACCCGCCATGCCACAGCACATCGTCATCCGACGGGTAGGACCCCACGCACTGACCCGCGCGCTGGCCTGGCTGCGGCTGTGCGCGATTGCCGGCCAGAGCACGGCAGTGCTGGTGTGCGCATGGTGGCTGGACCTGCAGATTCCGCTGCTGCCGCTGCTGCTGGGCATCGGCGTGCTGGCGGTGTTCGCCGTGTTTGCGGCCTGGCGGCTGGCGCAACCGTGGCCGCTGCGCGAATGGGAAGCGGTCTGCCACATTGCGTTCGACACGCTGGTACTGGGTTACCTGCTGTATTTCACCGGCGGCGCCAGCAACCCGTTCATCACCCTGCTGCTGGTACCGATCGCGCTCACCGCCGCGGCGCTGCCCGGACGCTCGGTGCTGGCGGTGTCCGCGCTGGCCGGCGTGGCCTACGTGATCCTGCTCTACGCGCACGTGCCGTTGCCGCTGCCCCCGCATGGCAGCGCGCCGGGTCGGTTCTCGCTGCACGTGACGGGGATGGGCGTGAACTTCGTCATCATGGCGCTGCTGCTGAGCTTCTTCATCAGCCGCCTGGCGCGGGTGCTGCGCGAGCAGCAGAAAGAGGTGCAGCGCGTGCGCGAACGTGCGTTGCGCGGCGAGGGCATTCTGGCCATCGCCACCCAGGCGGCCGGGGCCGCGCATGAGCTGAACACGCCGCTGTCGACCATGCGCACCCTGCTGCCGGAGCTGCGCCGCGAGTACGCCGGCAACCCGCTGCTGGACGAGGATCTGGCGCTGCTGGAGGAGCAGGTGGATCGTTGCCGCACGATCCTGCGCGAGATGATCGCCTTCGGCAAGGCGCAGCTGTCGCAGGACCCTGAACGCATCCGCGTGGACAAGTTCATCCACGGCTGCCTGGAGCGCTTCCAGCTGCTGCGACCGGAAGCGGAGCTTGCCCTGAGCCTCGACGAGCCGCTGGCTGCGCTGGTGCTGCGCACGCCGGCCGGCTTGCGCCACGCACTGATCAACCTGCTCAACAACGCCGCCGACGCCTCGGCGGGCAACGGCTCCAATGCGGTGTCGCTGCGCATCACCCGCGACGACCGCTGGCTGGAGCTGAGCGTGTCCGACCGCGGCCCGGGTTTTGACACCGCCGACGAACTGACCCGGCTCGGCTATTCGCGCAAGCAGAGCGGGCTCGGCATCGGTCTGGCCCTGGCCGAGGCCACGGCCGAGCGCCTGAGCGGCGAACTGGTGGCGCGCAACGTCCAACAGGGCGCCGAGATGTGCCTGCGGCTGCCACTGGCGGTGATCGCCGAACCCGCCGAAGCCGGACGCTAGCCCGCAGGCGTGCAACGGCAGCCACTTCCGGCAAGAATGGGCGCCTGCCCGAGTGGAAGGAAACCGAACCATGACCGAGTCGCCCCTCGCCGAACCGGCGCGCCCCCTGCTGCTGGTCGACGACGACGCCACCTTCCTGCGCGTACTGGCCCGCGCGCTGGGCTCGCGCGGCTTCGAGGTCATCACCGCCAGCAATTTCGACGAGGCACGCGCGCTGACCCGCCGCCATCGCCCGCGCTACTGCGTGCTGGACCTCAAACTCGGCGAGGAAAACGGCCTGCGGCTGATCCCGGAGCTGCATACCCTGGTGCCGGACCTGCGCGTGCTGCTGCTGACCGGCTATGCCTCGATCGCCACCGCAGTCGAGGCGATCAAGCGCGGCGCCCACGACTACCTTGCCAAGCCGGTCGATGCCGACGCGGTAGTGCGCGCCTTGCTCGATGGCGACGCTGCGGCGCCCGAAGACAGCGACCCGCCCGATGCACCCGAGCAGCCGCTTGCCCTGCGCCGGCTCGAATGGGAACACATCCAGCGCGTGCTCACCGAATGCGACGGCAACATCTCCGAGACCGCGCGCCGGCTCGGCATGCACCGCCGCACGCTGCAGCGCAAGCTCGGCAAGCATCCGGTGCGCGAGCGTCCCGGCGAGGAGTGAGGCTCGGCGCCGGCACCTTTTGGCGCCGCGCGCATCCCATGCACGTCCCGTACTGCGACAAGTTGCCGTCTGTCGCGCGGCATGCAGCGGACTATCATTGAACCTTGGACCCCCATCCAGAGTTTCGCTTTGAAACGCCTCCCCTCCGGCTTTTGCTCACTTGCGCTCGTGTTGTGTGCCAGCCCCGCGCTGGCCTCCGATCCCACCCACCCGGTGACGCTGTCGCCGGTCTCGGTGCACGCCAGCGACACCATGGTGACCGAGACCCCCGCGGTGCAGGTGCGCGTCACGCGCATGCAACTGCAGCAGCAGAACGTGACCGACAGCGCCGATGCACTGAAATACGTGCCGAACATGCAGGTGCGCAAGCGCTACATCGGCGATCCGAACGCCGTCATCAGCGGCCGCAACGCCGGTACCCTGCAGAGCGCGCGCAGCCTGGTCTACGCCGACGGCCTGCTGCTCTCCAACCTGATGACCAACGGCTGGGATGGCGCGCCGCGCTGGGGCATGGTCGCGCCCGGCGAGATCGGTGCGGTCGACATCCTGTACGGGCCGTATTCCGCGCTGTATCCGGGCAACTCGCTGGGCACCACGGTGCTTATCCACACAGTGTTGCCGCAACAGTTCACCGCCAGCGTCGACGCGAAGTTCTTCAGCCAGGACTATGCCGACGATTACGGCGCCGACGGCCACTACGACGGTCACCAGGCCGCGTTCACCCTGGGCGACAAGCGCGGGCGCTTAAGCTGGCTGCTGGAATACAGCCGGCTCGACAACCACGGTCAACCGATGCAGTACGCCACCGCCAGGGCTGGCGGCGATCCGGCGCTGGCCGTGCCGGTGACCGGCGCCACCGCCGACCGCAACCCGAACGGTTCGCCACGGCTGGTCTACGGCGCCAACAGCATCGAGCACACCGTGCAGGACCAGGCCAAGCTGAAGCTTGGCTTCGACCTCGGCGAGCATGTCGCGGCACTGGCCACCGTGGGCTGGTGGCACAACCGCGCGGAGGATCGCACCCGCAGCCTGATCCGCGATGCCGACGGCGCACCGGTCAGCAGCGGCGTGATCGACGCAGCCGGAAAGATCTGGACCCTGCCTGCCAGCGGCCTGGCGCCGTCGAACGCACGCGATGCGCACCTGCTGTACGGGCTCGAGTTGAACGGCACGCTGGACAACGACTGGCGCTGGACCGCCGTCGCCAGCCACTACGATTTCCGGCATTCGCGGCTGCACAGCGCCAGCCTGACCGAGCCCGGCACGCCACGCGGCGGCCCCGGCACCGTGGCGAGCAAGGATGGTTCGGGCTGGGACACGTTCGACCTGCGCAGCTCCGGCCCGCTCGGCGAACGCCACTTGTGGTACGCCGGCGTGCATGGCGACCGTTACACGCTGATGACGCGGGTGCACGACGCCAGTGACTGGCACAGCGACGCGGACGGCGCATTGCGCAGCGTCTATGCCGGCCGCACCCAGACCCGCGCCGCCTACCTGCAGGACGTGTGGAGCTTCACCGACACCTGGACGCTCACCCTCGGCGGCCGCCTGGAGCAATGGCGCGCCTACCGCGGCGTGCTCGCCGATGCCGTCGACACGCTGCGCTACGCCGACCGCAAGCGCACCGATTTCTCGCCCAAGGCCGCGCTGACCTGGGACCTGGCGCAAGGCTGGGAACTGCGGCTGGCCTGGGGCAAGGCGGTGCGCTATCCGACCGTGTCCGAACTGTTCCAGGGCAGCATCTCGAATGGCGCGATCGTCAACAACAATCCCGCGCTCGCGCCGGAAATCGATCGCTCCACCGATCTCACCCTGACCCGCCACACGGACAACGGCCACTGGCGCGTCTCGCTGTACCAGGACCTTATCGCCGATTCGCTGTACACGCAGACCGACGTCACCGTCAGCCCCAGCGTGACCAGCGTGCAGAACATCGACCGCATGCGTGGGCGCGGCATCGAGGGCGCGTTCGACTTCCACGACATCTGGCTCGACGGACTCGACCTGTCCGCCAGCCTTGCCTTCAACGATGCCCGCACGCTGCGCGACCGCCAGTATCCGCTGGCCGAGGGCAAGGTGTTCCCGCGCATCCCTAAACTGCGCGCCAGCGTGTTCGCCGATTACCGCTTCGCGCCGCAATGGGACGCCTCGCTGGGCATCCGCCATTCCGGCCGCCAGTACGGCAGCCTGGACAACAGCGATCACCTCGACAGCTACGGCGCGGTGAGCCGCTTCACTATCGCCGACGCGAAGCTGCGCTGGAAGTTCGCGCCGCAATGGACCGCCGCGCTGGGCGTGGACAACATCGGCAATGCACATTACTGGGTCTACCATCCCTACGCCGGCCGCACCTGGTTCGGCGAACTGCGCTGGGAGTTGTGATGCGTCGCCTGATGATCGCCCTGCTCTGCCTGCTCTCGTCCGTCGCCTTCGCCCACGACGGCATGCACATGGAGATGCCGAAGAGCCCCGCGCTGGGCGCCAGCGCGGCGTTCGACAGCCACGGCCGCCTGTACGTGGTGGACGCGGCGGAGGGCCACGTGCGGCTGCGCCACTCCGACGACGACGGCCGCACGCTGAGCGCGCCGATGCCGGTCAACGCAGTGGCCGAGCGCATCTACAGCGAAGGCGAGAACCGGCCGAAGATCGCCTTCGGTCCGCACGACGAGCTCTACGCGAGCTGGTCGCAGCCTCGCGCCGCGCCGTGGACCGGCTTCGTGCGGTTCGCCCGTTCGGTGGACGGCGGCGAACACTTCAGCCCGCCGATCACCGTGCACCACGACCGTGCCGAGATCACCCACCGCTTCGACGCCATGGCCGTCGATGGCCACGGCCGCATCGTGATCGCCTGGATCGACAAGCGTGACCTGGAAGCCGCCAAGGCCGCCGGCCGGCCCTACGAGGGTGCCGCGGTGTACTACAGCTGGTCGGACGATGGCGGCCGGAGCTTCATGGCGGAACGCAAGCTGGTCGACCACAGCTGCGAATGCTGCCGCATCGCGCTGGCGCGCCTGCCCGACGGCGAGGTCGCCGCGTTCTTCCGCGGCATCTACGGCGACAACATCCGCGACCACGCGTTTGCCGTGCTGCACACCGATGACCGGGCGCCCCGGGTCGAGCGCGCCACCTTCAGCGACTGGCATATCGCCGGTTGCCCGCACCACGGGCCGGGGTTGGCCATCGGTGTCGATGGCGTGCGCCACGCGGTGTGGTACGAGGCCAGTCACGGGCCCGCTATCTGGTACGGCCAGCTCGATCCCGGCCAGCGTCCGCGGCAGCTGCTCAAGCTCGCCGGCGCTGGCGCCAGCCACGCCGACGTGGCCGCGCGCGGGCGCACCGTATGGGTGGTCTGGAACCAGGTCGGCGCGGAGGGCTATCGCCTGATGTTGCGCAGCTCGAACGACAACGGCGCGCACTTCGGCGCGGCGCGCGAGATCGCGACCAGCACCGGTGCCGCCGGCTCGCCGCAGTTGCTGCAGAAGGACGGCCACGCCTTCGTCGCATGGAACACTGCAAGCGGCTTTCGCCTGATCCGGGTGACTCCATGACGCGCCTGCTGCTGATCGTGGCCCTGTTGTTCCCTGCGCTGGCGATGGCCGGCACGCTGCAGCCGCTGGCCGCCGACGGCATCGCCGCCCTGCTGAAGCCGCCGGCGCACGGCGAGCGGATCATCGCGCTGTGGGCGCTGGACTGCGCCTATTGCGAGCCCAATCTGGAAGCGCTGGCCAAGCTGCAGCGTGCCCACCCGCGCGATATCGAGCTGGTGATCGTCACCACCGACAGCATCGGACGCCGGCAGGCGATCGAGGCGCGGTTGCAGCGCATGAAGATGGACGGCTATCCGAACCGCGCCTATGCCGAGGCCACGACCGAGCGCCTCAACTTCCTGCTCGATCCGAGCTGGGGCGGCGAGACCCCGCGCGTGCTGGTGATCCGCGCCGACGGCAGCCGCCTCGGCATCAGCGGCGAACTTGCCCCGGCACAGCTGCGCAAGATCCGGTAATACGTCCTCCTTCCTGCAGGAGCGCACCCGCGATGCCCTTCGTCAGGTGACCGAAACCGGTAGGGCGGGCAACGCCCGCCCTACGCCTCAGGGTTGCTCGCTGCTGTCGGCCGGGGCCGGCTCCGGGATTTCCGTGGTGCCGTCATCCTCGTCGCCGTAGATCGCCACGTGCGGCACACCGTCGGCGCCGATCCAGCCACGATACATGCCGTCGGTGTTGAACGGGATCGCGATGTGGCCCTCCGCGTCCAGCGCGATGGCGCCGCCGTTGCCGCCCATCGACGGGATCTGCTGGTTGATCACCTCGGCGGCGGCGCGTTTCAGCGGCACGCGCATCTGGGTCACTTTCATGCAGATCGAATGTGCCGCGACGGCACGGATGTAGAACTCGCCCCAGCCAGTGCCGGAGACCGCGCAGCCCTCGTTGGCATAGGTGCCGGCGCCGATGATCGGCGAATCGCCGATGCGGCCCCAGCGCTTGTCGGTCATGCCGCCGGTGGAGGTGCCGGCGGCCAGGTGGCCGCGCGCGTCCAGCGCCACCGCACCCACCGTGCCGAAGTGTTTGGCCGTCTCGACGTCCGCATGCGGCTGCTTCGCCGCATCCTCCTTCAGCGCCCGCTGCAATTGCTGCCAGCGCGCATCGGTGCGGAAGTACGCGGCATCGACCAGGGCGATGCCCTGCTCCTTCGCGAACGCTTCGGCGCCGGCGCCGGACAGCATCACGTGCGGCGAATGCTCCATCACCGCGCGTGCCAGCAGGATCGGATTCTTCACGTGCTCGACCCCGGCCACCGCGCCGGCGCGCAAGGTGTCGCCATCCATGATCGCCGCGTCCAGTTCGTTCCTCCCGTCATGGGTGAACACCGCGCCCTTGCCCGCGTTGAAGTGCGGATCGTCCTCCAGCACGGTGATCGCCGCGGTCACTGCATCCAGCGCGCTGTCGCCGGCCTTGAGCCGGGCATGGCCCTGCTGCAACGCCTGGGTCATCGCCGCCCGCACGGCCTGCTCCTTCGCCGGCGTCATGTCACGCACGACCACGCCGGCGCCACCGTGGATGACCAGCACGGGCGAAACGGCGGCGTGGCTCATGGCGGTGATTCCGAGGACAGCAAGGGCAAACAACACGTGGCGCGGCTTCACTTCACTCTCCCAATGAACGACCGGGAGAGTATAGCCACGCGCTGCCGGTCACTTATGGTCGAAGCGCACCTGTTTGCCTTCCAGTACCAGCTTCTTGCCGGCCAGATCGGCCACCCGCTGCAGCGCCGAGCCTGCCGCCATGTCGTTGAACGACAGCGTGACCGGCGCGTTGCCGAGCGCCTCAGGGTTGACGAGCGTCCAGCCCGCTTTCGCCGCGATCGATTCGGCCGCCGCACGTATCGTGCCGTTCGTGATGTGCTCGGTAACTTTCACCGGGGAAGCTTCAGCCAGGACGCGCGCCGGACAGCCGGCTTGCGGCGTGACGTCGACGGTATACATATGCTTGCCATCCGCGCCAGAACCCTTGGCATGCAGTGCCTCGCCCAGCGCACCATGCAGCTGGGTGTGCACCGGCGGCGAGATGCCAACGTTGGTGATCGCGAGGTCGATGCGCACCAGGCCGTTTCCCGCAGGCTTGGTGGTCGCCTTCACCTTCAGGTCTCCGATACTTGCTGTCGCGGGCGCGCCGGGGCCCATGCACAACGAGAACGCCGCCGTATCCGTATGACGCTTGTGGCCATCATCGGTCGTCCCGTCGACCAGCATGTCCAGCTGGTAATCCGCGCCTTGCGTCTTCGGGATCGCGTGTGAGGCTGGCGGCGTGCTGGCGGCATACACCGAACCGGCGATGACGATGGCGAGTGCGCTGCCGCCGATCGTGCCGAGGTTCCTGCGCTGGCGGCTGGGTGAAGGCAGTTTCAACATGGCAATACGCTCCGTGAGTGGGTGACGAGGTGACCAGGAACATCCCACCGGCAACGCAAGCCGTGCAGACTGGGTCTTCAACATCGCATTCGCATAGCTGCGCCGCTGCCTGCCGTGTTCGCGCAGCACGGCCGCGTCACAGGCCAGCTCCTGATCGTGGCGCAGCGCACCGAGCGCCCACCACGCCAGTGGATGGAACCAGAACAAGGCAGCAACGCTGTGCGCCAGCAGACACCACCAGCCGTCATGCCGCCGCGCATGCATCGCTTCATGGGCGATGATCAATGCGCGTTCGGTATCGTCGTAGCGATGGTCGAAATCGGCGGGAAGCACGATGCGCACATGCCATGCACCGACCAACGCCGGCCCGACATCAGCGTAGACAGCACGCAGCACCGGCCAGGTTAAAATCGCATCGGCGATCGGTGTGGCGCCGCGCAGGCGCGAGCGATAGCGCAGTTGTGCCAGCGCCGCGAGCATCAGGCTGACCACGCTGCCGGCCAGCCACGCCAGTGCGGCGCCATCGCGCCAGTCGATGGTGGCCGGCGCAGCGGCGATGGCCGGATTTGCGCCCACCGCCGAGGTGACCGCGTAAACCAACGCCGGCAAGGGCGCGCGATCCGCATTCGCGACATGCGGCAACTGACTGGCCAGCATGGCCAGCGGCGGCAGTAACCACAGCTGGAACGTCCGCTCGGCGCCGAACAGTCGGCGGCACGGTTTGCGCAGTGCCGCCACGATCAGCACTGCCGCGGTGAAGGCGAGGATCAGCAGCCAGCCGCGGCCGATCCAGTCGATCCCCAGCTCAATGCTGCTCATCGTCGAGCTCCTTCAGCAGCTTGCGCAGTTCGGCGATGTCCTTCTTCGACAGCTTGCGCTGCTCGGAGAAGTGCGCCACCAGCGGCGCCACGCGGCCGCCGAACAGGCGGTCGAGCAGGCCCTTGCTCTCCTGCTGCACGTACTGTTCGCGCGCCAGCAACGGCGTGTAGAGGTAGCGGCGGCCGTCGCGCTCGGCCTGCACGGCTTCCTTCTTCAGCAGGCGGTTGAGCAGGGATTTCACCGTGCCTTCCTGCCAGCCCTGCGCCGGTCCCACCTCGGCCAAGATCTCCTCGGCAGTGCGCGGTGCGTCGCGCCACAACACGTCCATCACCACCGCTTCGGCTTCGCTGATCGCCATGGAGTCACCGTTTACGCGTGTAAGTGAAGATGATGTTTACAGATGTAAATGTTGCCGTCAAGCCCCGTATGACCAGCACACGGTCGGGTTTGCGACCTTGGTACAAGGCCGGTCCGGGCCAAACCGTCGTATCCTTGGCAGCTGACTCTCCCTTCAGGAAGGCACGCAATGGACAAGGTTTACCCGAGCGCGGCGAAAGCCCTTGACGGCCTGCTGGCCGATGGCATGACGATCGCCGCCGGCGGCTTCGGCCTGTGCGGGATCCCCGAGAACCTGATCGGCGCGCTGCTGGAAGCGGGCACCCGTGACCTGACCATCGTGGGCAACAACGCCGGCGTGGACGATTTCGGCATGGGTCCTCTGCTGAAGACGCATCAGGTGAAGCGCGTGTACGCCTCCTACGTGGGCGAGAACAAGGAGTTCGAGCGGCAGACGCTGGCCGGCGAGCTGGAACTGCACCTGACCCCGCAAGGCACCCTGGCCGAGAAGCTGCGCGCCGGCGGCGCGGGTATCCCCGGTTTCTACACGCGCACCGCGTTCGGCACCAAGCTGGCCGAGGGCAAGGAGACCAAGGTCTTCCACGGCAAGGAATACGTGCTGGAGGAGTCCATCACCGCCGACCTGTCCATCGTCAAGGCGTGGAAGGGCGACGCGATGGGCAACCTGGTGTTCCGCGAAACCGCGCGCAACTTCAACCCGATGATCGCCACCTGCGGCAAGGTTTGCGTGGCCGAGGTGGAGCATCTGGTGCCGGTCGGCGAACTGGATCCGAACAATATCCACGTGCCGGGCATCTACGTCGACCGCATCGTGCAGGGCGAGAAGTACGAGAAGCGCATCGAGATCCGCACCCTTGCCGGCGCCAATACCGGCAAGGAAAACCCCACCCGCACCGCGATGGCACAGCGCGCCGCGAAGGAACTGCGCGACGGCTACTACGTGAACCTCGGCATCGGCATTCCCACCCTGGTGGCCAACCACATTCCGGCGGGCGTGAACGTGGTGCTGCAGTCGGAGAACGGCCTGCTCGGCATCGGCCCGTTCCCCACCGAGGATCAGGTCGACCCCGACCTGATCAACGCCGGCAAGCAGACCATCACCACCCTGCCCGGCTCGGCGTTCTTCTCCAGCGCCGATTCCTTCGCGATGATCCGCGGCGGCCACATCGACCTGTCGATCCTCGGCGGCATGGAAGTCTCCGCCACCGGCGATCTCGCCAACTGGATGGTGCCCGGCAAGATGGTCAAGGGCCCGGGCGGCGCGATGGACCTGGTCAGCGGCGTGCGCCGCGTGGTGGTGCTGATGGAGCACACCGCGAAGGACGGCTCGCCGAAGATCAAGCCGCAGTGCGAGCTGCCGATCACCGGCAAGGAATGCGTGGACCTGATCATCACCGACCTGTGCGTGTTCGCGGTGGAGAAGGGCAAGGGGCTGACCCTGATCGAGCTCAACGACGGCGTGAGCCTGGACGACGTCAAGGCGAAAACCGGCTGCGCGTTCGCCGTGGCGCCGGCGCTGCGAATCGCCTGATTCCCAAGCTCCTGAACCCCAAGCGGCCGGTGCCCGCCTTACGGCTGCCGGTTTCCGAGGGCAGCGGGCAGGGCGTCCGGGAAACGGATGCGCGCGATGCTTTCGCCCCCTGCGTGCGCCTGCAGCTCCAGCGGCCAGCCGAATCGGTCGCTGATCTGCCGGGCGATCGCCAGCTCGAAACCATGCCGATCGGCGCCGGGCGTGCCCGCATCGGCATCGGCAACGTCTTTCGCCGGGACGAGATTGCGCACGCTCACCACGCCGGGCTCGACGCTGACCACCACACTGCCGCGCTCGGCCTGCTGGCAGGCATTGCGCAGCAGCTGCCAGCACAGCACCGAGAACACCCGCAGCGAGCTGTCCAGCGCGAAGGCCACCGGTTGTTCCAGGCGCAACTCGATCGGCCGGCCGCAGAGCATCTCCCGCGCGGCTTGCAGCTCGCCCTGCAGCACGTCATTCACCACGAAGCGTTCGGTATCCATCGGCGTGCCGGCATCGCGCGCCAACACCAGCAGCGCCTCGACCAGCATCTCCAGTTCCCGCGACGCCCGCTTGATCCGGCGCACCGAGCGCGTACCGAATTCGCTCAGGCCCTTTTCGTCGACCAGCATGTCGACCGACATGCGGATCACCGTGAGCGGACTGCGCAGTTCGTGACTGGCGTCGCGGGTGAAGTTGCGCTCGCGCTGGCCGTAACCGGCGATGCGCGTGGCGAAACCGTGCAGGCCGCTCGCCAGCGATGCCACGTCCGCATCCGTGCGGCGCGACAGACGTTGCGGATGGAACGCTTCCGGGTCGGGCTTGGCGTCGTTCCAGCCGGCCATCAATCGCGCCAGCGAGCGGATCTGCACCCACTCGTGCTGCGCGGCCAGACAGGCCAGCACGGTGGTGATGAGGATCAGCACGATCACCGCTTCCCACGGCGCGACGTTGAAAATGCCCATGGCGCCGATGATCAGCAGCGCCACGAACTGCAGGCCGAATACCCAGGCGATGCGCCGCTTGAAAGCCCCCGCGCGGAATGTGATGGCGCCCGGCACCGTGCTGTTCATTCCTCCGCTGCCTCACTCACGCCGGTTGCTGGGCCGACGCCATTTCCGACTCCAGGTCCGCCAACCGGTAACCCGCCGAATGGATCGTATGTAGCAAAGGCCGTGCGAAGGGTTTGTCGATGACACGACGCAGGTTGTACAGGTGCGAGCGCAGCGTGTCGGAATCGGGCAGCGTGTCGCCCCAGATCTCGCGCTCGATGTCGCGCCGACTGACCACCCGCGGCGACTCGCGCATCAGGATCGCCAGCAGCTTCAGGCCGATCGGCGACACCACCAGGTCCTGGCCTTCACGGGTCAGCCGCAACGTGGCGGTATCCAGCGTCATGTCGCCCACGGTGAGCACCTCGGTGGAAACCTGGCGGCGGTCGCGGCGGATCAGCGCGCGCAGGCGCGCCACCAGTTCGCGCACCTCGAACGGCTTGACCAGGTAATCGTCGGCGCCGGCTTCCAGGCCGACCAGCTTGTCTTCCAGCGTGTCGCGCGCGGTGAGCATCAGCACGGGCGTGGATTTCTTCGCCTCCTTGCGCAGCTTGCGGCACAGCTCCAGGCCGTCCAGCCCGGGCAGCATCAGGTCCAGCACGATCACGTCGTAGCTGTTGGAGACCGCCAGGTGCAGCCCGCTCACGCCGTCCGCCGCGTAGTCGACGGAATAACCCCGCATTTCAAGGAATTCACCCACCATTTCGGCAATCTGGCGGTTGTCTTCCACCAGCAGGATCAGGCCCGCTTGCTCGTCATGAGTCGTCATGTGTTGCCTCGCTGTGGTCCGGTTTCACATATGTGAAGATATACCCGGGGTCACGGTGACGACGGCGTGAACTGGCCGCGGCGGCGTTCAGTGGACGTTGGGCGCGCGCAGCAACGGCTGCAGCAGCTTCCACACATTGTCCAGCACGCGCGGTTCGGCGGCGGCCACCGGATGCAGGCCGTCGGCCTGCATGAGGTCGGGGTCCAGCGCGACGCCTTCGAGCAGGAACGGCAGCAACGCGACTTTCCGCTCGCGCGCCAGATCGGCGTAGATCGCGCGCAACCCGTCGCGGTACTGCGGGCCGTAGTTCACCGGCAGCTCGATACCCAGCAGCAGCACGCGTATCTTGCGCTTTTGCGCCAACTCGATCATCGCCGACAGGTTGTCGCGCAAGGCCGGCAACGGCAGCCCGCGCAAGCCGTCATTGGCGCCCAGCTCGATCACCAGCACCGCCGGCTGGTAGGTCTGCAGCAAGGCCGGCAAGCGGTGGCGGCCGCTCAGCGAGGTTTCGCCGCTGATGCTGGCATTGACCGCACGCCACTTCGGCACCATCTTGCCCAGACGGACATCCAGCAGATGCACCCAGCCGGCTTCGACCGGAATGTTGTGCGCGGCGGACAGCGAGTCCCCCAGCACCAGGACGGTCTTCGGCGCCGCCGCGTGGGCGACGCCGAACCCGCAGAGCAGAACCAGCAACCACAGGCAACGCCGCATGAATGATTCTTCCCGTCCCGTCCTCGAAGCCCGTGATGTTAGCAAGTCGGTCGACGGCCCCGAGGGACGGCTGGATATCCTCGACGGCGTGAATCTGCACGTGATGCCCGGCGAGAGCTTCGCCATCGTGGGCGCGTCCGGCTCGGGCAAGACCACCCTGCTCGGCCTGCTGGCCGGGCTGGATACGCCCGACCGCGGCAGCATCATCCTCGACGGCCATGCCTTGCACCAGCTGGACGAGGAAGCCCGCGCCGAACTGCGACGGCGCCTGGTCGGCTTCGTGTTCCAGTCGTTCCACCTGCTTGGCGCGCTCACCGCCGAGGAGAACGTGATGCTGCCGCTGGAACTGGAGGGCAGCAGCGCGGCCCGCAGCCGTGCGCGCGAGGCGCTCGACGCGGTGGGCCTGAGCGCGCGGCGGCGCCACTACCCTGCCCAGCTTTCCGGCGGCGAGCAGCAACGTGTGGCAATCGCCCGCGCCTTCGTGCACGGCCCGCGCGTGCTGTTCGCCGACGAGCCCACCGGCAACCTCGATCAACGCACCGGTCACCACATCAGCGACCTGCTGTTCGCGCTCAACCGCGACCATCGCACCACCCTCGTGCTGGTCACCCACGACGCCGCCCTGGCCGCGCGCTGCGATCGCCGCATCGAGCTGGAGGAAGGACGCGTGGTGTCGGCGGCCACGGGCGTGCCGGCATGAACCTGCTGCGCTTGTCGCTGCGCAATCTGCGTCGCGAGTGGCACCTGCCGGAACTGCGCACGCTGGCCGCGTCGCTGGTGCTGGCGGTGGTGGCGCTGGGCGTGGTCGCCACGCTGGCGAGCCGGATCGAGCGCGGCATGCTGGCCAGCGCCGCCGAACTGATCGGCGGCGACATCGGCGTGTCTGCGCCACAGGCCCTGCCCGCAACCTTTGCCGATCAGGCACATCGGGACGGCCTGCAACTGACCCGCACCGCAAGCTTCCCCAGCGTGGCGTTCGCCCACGAACGGACCCAACTGCTCGACGTGCAGGCGGTCGATGCGGCGTATCCGCTGCGCGGCACGCTGGAACTGCACGATCGCGACGGCCGCGCCCTGCCTGGTCACGCGCCCGCTGCCGGCGAGGTTTATCTCGATCATCGCGCGCTGGTCGCGCTGGGTCTGGCCGTGGGCGATCGCCTGCAGCTGGGCGGGCGCACGCTTGCCATCGCTGCCGAGCTGGTGCGCCAGCCCGATGGCGGCGAATTGCTGGCGCTGGCGCCACGCGCGCTGATGAACCTGGCCGATGCCGAACAGGTCGGCCTGCTCGGGCGCGGCAGCCGCGCACGCCACCGACTACTGCTCGCTGGTGCGCCGGAGGCGGTGCGCGCCTGGCGCGACTGGGCCGAGGCGGCCGAGCTGCCATCGGGCGCGCAACTGATCACGCCGGAACAAACCCAGGAGCGCATGCGCAATGCGTTCGACCGCGCTGGTTCGTTCCTGCGGCTGACTGCGCTGCTGTCGGCCCTGCTCGCGGGCATCGCGATCGCCCTTTCCGCCCAGCGCTACGCCCGGCGCAAGACCGCCGAAGTGGCCTTGCTGCGCGCGCTGGGCACCTCGCGCCCGCGCGTGCTGGGCCTGCTGCTGGGCACCCTGGGCGCGCTGGCCGTGCCGGCGGCCGCGCTGGGTATCGCGCTTGCGCTGGGCCTGGCGCAGCTGGCGTGGTTGCTGGCCAGCCAGCTGTTCGGCAACGTGCCCACAAGCTTGCCATGGGCGCCGGCATTCGCTGCCGCGGCGATGGGCATCGCGGTGCTGGTCGGTTTCGCACTGCCGCCACTGGCGCGGCTGGCCGAGGTGCCGCCGGTGGCGGTGTTCCGGCAAAGCCTGTCGCGGCGGGTGCGGCGCTTCGATGCGTTGTACCTGATCCCCGCGCTGGTGGCGCTGGCCTTGATCTGGGGCCAGAGCGGCTCACTGCAGCTGGCCGGCATCCTTGCCGGCAGCCTGCTCGGCGTCACCGTGCTCGCCGCGCTGCTGGCCGGTGCGCTGCTGTGGCTGGCCCGGCGCATCGCCCCGGGCGCGCACCCGGCGCTGCGGCTGGGATTGGCCGCGCTGGCGCGACGGCCGGCACTGAGCGTGATCCAGGCGACCGCACTCAGCCTGGGCCTGTGCGCCCTGCTGCTGCTTGCGGTGGTGGCGCCGGCCCTGCTGCAGGGCTGGCGCCAGGAACTGCCGGCGGACACGCCCAACTGGTTCGCGCTGAACCTGCAGAGCGACCAGCGCGCCGGCTTCTCGCAATCGCTGGCGCGGATCGGCGCCGACCAGCTCAACATGCTGCCGCTGGCGGTGGGCAAGCTCACCGCGATCAATGGCCAGCCCATCGACCAGCTGCAATTCGCCGACCCGCGCGCCAAGGAGTGGACCGATCGCCAATTGCGGCTGTCGTGGTCCGCAGCGCTGCCGCCGGCGAACGAGGTGGTGGCCGGGCATTGGCATGGGGCTGCGCCGGATCGACCCGAGGTTTCGATCGACACCATGTGGCGCGACATGTTCGGCCTGAAGGTCGGCGACACGATGCGCTTCGACGTCGGCGAGGGCAGCCTGGAGGCACGCGTGGGCAGCATCCGCAAGGTCGACTGGAGCTCGTTCCGGGTCAACTTCTTCCTGCTGCTCGACCCGGCCCACGCCGGCACGCTGCCGCACACCTGGCTGGCCAGCTTCCACCTGCCGTCCGGACACGCGGCGGAATTGGCGCAGCTGTCGCGCGAGTACGGCAACCTCAGCCTGGTCGACGTCGATTCGCTGCTCGACCGGGTGCGCGAGATCATCGACCGCGTGGGCAGCGCGGTGCGCTGGATCCTCGGCTTCAGCCTGCTGGCCGGCATCCTGGTGCTGGCCGCGGCGCTGGCCGCCAGCGCCGCCGAGCGTCGCCACGAGGCGGCGCTGCTGCGCACGCTGGGCGCGCTGCGCGCGCAATTGCGCCTGGCCGCGGCGTGCGAGTTCGCCCTGCTGGGACTGGTCGCCGGCCTGACCGCCGCGCTGGGTGCCGCCGGCGCCGGGTGGTGGCTGGGTCGGGCGGTGTTCCACATCGAGGGCTTCGTGCCGCCGGCATGGCCGCTGGTCGCCAGCGCGGCCGCCGCCGCGGGGGTGGTGATGCTGCTGGGCCTGGCCGGCACGCGCCGGGTCAGTCGTACGCCGCCGATGCGCCTGCTGCGCGAGGGCTGAGCACGCGTGGAACCGGCCGCATCGTCGTCACCCGCCACCGATTGGCGCACGCGCTTGCAGCACGAATGGCTGCTGTTGGTGTTCGCCGCGCTGGTACTGTTGCTGGCGCTGCTTGATCCGCGTCCGGTCGACGATTATCGGCGCTGGCTGCAACTGCCCACGCTGGCCGGACTGGCCGGCTTGCTGATCGCGATCCAGGGTATCCGCGACAGCGGCCTGGTGCAGCATGCCGCGGCCGCTTCGCTGGCACGGGCGCACTCGCTGCGCAGCCTCGGCCTGCTGCTGGTGACCGCCAGTGCATTGCTTTCGATGGTGCTGACCAACGACGTGAGCCTGTTCCTGATCGTGCCGCTGACCGTGTCCATCGGTGCGATGTCCAACCTGCCGGTGCTGCGCATGGTGGTGCTGGAGGCGCTGGCGGTGAACGCCGGCTCCACGCTCAGCCCGATCGGCAACCCGCAGAACCTGCTGCTGTGGCAGCACTCGCGGCTGTCGTTCCTCGATTTCGCCCTGGCCATGCTGCCGGCAGCGGCCGTGATGCTGGCGCTGCTGGCAGCGTTCACCTGGTACTGGCTGCCGCGCGATCGGGTGGCATTGAGCCTGCGGTACATCGACGGCGCGGTGCACTCGGGCCGCCTCGGCGCGTGGTCGATGGCCGCGCTGGTCGGCATGGTGGTGGCGATGGAGTACGACCTGGCACCGCTGGGCGCCGTGGCGCTGCTGACGCTGTTCGGCGCGCTGGCGCGCGCGAGCCTGGCGCGAATCGACTGGCTGCTGCTGCTCACCTTTGCCGCGATCTTCCTCGGCCTGGGCCACTTCGCCGAACTGCCGTTGATGCAGCGCGCGCTCGACGGACTCCATCTCGATCAGCCACTGGTGCTGTTCGCCAGCGGCATCGTCGCCGCGCAACTGATCAGCAATGTGCCGGCGACCGTGCTGCTGCTCGAGCGCGCACCGGATGCCATAGCGCTGGCGGTGGCAGTGAATGTGGGCGGCTTCGGCGTGGCGATCGGTTCGCTGGCCAACCTGATCGCCCTGCGTCTGGCGCGACAGCCGCACGGCCTGCGGCAGCTGCACCGGGTATCGCTCCCGTTCCTGCTGGTATGCGCGCCGCTGGTGTATCTGGTTTCGCATTACCTGTAGGAGCGCACCCTGTGCGCGATGCTCTTCGCTACGTGACCAAGAGCATCGCGCACAGGGTGCGCTTCTACCGATTCCCTATTCCCTATTCCCTATTCCCTATTCCCGGCCTCAATCATCATGCGGCACGCTGACCTTGCCCTTGACGCCGGAGTGGTCCACGTCGCCGCTGCCCTTGGCGCCGAGCGACAGATCGCCGCCGATGTCGCGTACGGTCAGGTCGCCTGAACCCAGCGTGTCGGCGTGCACGCTGCCGCCGACGTTGCGCAGCGTGACGTCGCCTGAGCCGATGCTGCCGATGCTGGCATCGCCCTTGACGCCATCGACCTTGAAATCACCCGAGCCAACCGATCCCAGCTGCAGGCTGCCGACGTCGCTGGCCTCGACATCGCCCGAACCCACGCTGGTAGCGAACTTGCCTGAAATCTGGCGCACATGCAGATCGCCGGAACCGACCGTGCTGCGCAGCTCCTGCACGCCGCGCACGTCGGCGTCGCCCGAACCCACGCGCACGTTGACCGGTACGTTCGCCGGCAAGTTCACGGTGACGTCGAGGCTCATGCTGACGTTGCCGCCGAACAGGTTGAAGTTGAAACCGTGGTGGTCGCCGCCGATGTCGATCAGCAACTGATCGCCGTCACGTTGCTGGGTGACCGTGAGCTTGTCCAGCGCGGCCTTGTCCGACGCACAGGCCCGTCCGACCAAGGTCAGGCCCTTGGTATCGGTACCGCCGATCAGGTGCAGGTCGTGGCTGTTGACGTCGATCTGCACGCTGCGGACGCCGGCCAGATCCAGTTGGAGGTTGCGCGGGGCCTCGAACTCGCATGATCCGGCGGCGAACGCGGCAACCGGGGCACACAGCATGGTGGCGAAGAAAAGACGGCGCATGGAACTCTCCTCGAATGGTCGACCCGGCTTGGATGCGGCGGGTCGCAAAAGGGTTGCAAGCATGACAGCAATCTGAACGCCGAGGTCAACTGCCGCGCAGCCGGCACGTTGATCATCCCACTACCCACGGAGACAGCCCATGCAACGCACGACCCTCCTCGCTTCCGCCCTCGTCGCCCTGCTGGCCGGCTCGGCCACGTTCGCCATGGCCCAGGATGCGCCAGCGCCGCCCGCCACGCCGCACACGGTCATCACCAAGCAGGCGCGCATCCTTCCCGGCGACCGCGACCACGGCATGGCCGGCCATCGCATGCACCATCAGCGCAGCGGCGTGATCGGCGACCTGCGCGCGCTGGAACGGCTGTACCAGCAGGCCGGCCGCAGCAAGGACATGGCGGCGGTCTACAACGACGTGCTGGCCAGGTCGCAGGACCCCCGCGTGCGCGACTACGTCTACCAGCGGCTGGCCCGCCTGCAGGCGCAACCGACCAATCTCGACCAGGCGATCGCCACGCTGCGCAAGGGCCTGGACGAAAACCTGGCCAACGAGGCGAAGATGCGCGCCGAGCGCGAGAAGATGCGCGCGACGTGGCAGCAGCGCACCGGCGAGGCAGCCCCGCCGGCAAAGTAAGCCTGTTCACAACAGCACGATGACGCGGCGGCCATGCCCGCCGCGTCTGTCAGTGGCCGCGCTCGTCCTGCTTGGCGCGTCGCCACAACTGCTCTTGCTCGTCCAGCGTGCGCCCGGCGAAGGCGATGCCCTCGCCTGCAGCCAGCTGTTCCATGCGGCGGAAGCGTCGTTCGAACTTCGCATTGGCATGCCGCAGCGCCTGCGAGAAATCCACGCCCGCATGGCGCGCCAGGTTCACCATCACGAACAGCACGTCGCCGATCTCGTCCTCGAGCCGCGCCGGGTCGGCCCCATGGGCGAACTCGACGCGTACCTCCTCCACTTCCTCGGCCAGCTTCTCCAGCACCGGCTGGGGGCCGGGCCATTCGAAACCGGTCGCGGCGGCTCGCTGCTGCAGCTTGTGTGCGCGTTTCCACTCCGGCAGCCCGGTGGAAATGCCGGCCAGCGCGCTGTCGTCGGCGGGCTGGCCCTTCACCGCGCGCTCGGCCGACTTGATCTGTTCCCACGCCTGCATCTGCTCGGCCAGGTCGGCGTAGCGCGTGTCGCCGAACACGTGCGGATGGCGGCGCAGCATCTTCGCGCTGATCGCGTGGGCGACGTCGGCAAACTCGAACAGGCCCCGCTCGGCGGCCATCTGCGCGTGGAACACCACCTGCAGCAGCAGGTCGCCGAGTTCGTCGCAGAGATCGGTCCAGTCCTGCCGGTCGATCGCATCGGCGACCTCGTACGCCTCCTCGATCGTATAGGCGGCGATCGAGGAAAAATCCTGCCGCACGTCCCATGGACAGCCGTGCTGCGGGTCGCGCAGGCGCGCCATGATGGCGAGGAGGTCGTCGAGGCTGTGTCGGGTCATAAGACGGGAGTGAGTGGAGAGGAGTGAGAAGTGAGAGAAAGCAGGAGCGTGCGGGGGTGGAGCGGGCGGAGGACGAACCCCTCTCATTTCTCACTCCTCTTCACTCACTCCTCGCTCCTGGTCAGTCGTGCGGTCCAGTCGATCGAGAGGTCGCCCACCGCGACGAACTCCGGATTCAACAGCGACTCGCCGCGGTTGTAGCGGAACGGTCGGCCGGCGAGGTCGAGCACTGCGCCGCCGGCCTGCTCCAGCACGCATTGCGCCGCGGCCGTGTCCCATTCGCTGGTGAGGCCCCGGCGCAGGTAGATGTCCGCCTCGCCTCGCGCGATCAGGCAGAACTTCAGCGAGGAGCCGAGTGGAACGAGCTGGTAGTCGCGGCCGATCAGCTGCTCCAGCAGACTGCCCTGCGCGCCGCCATGCGAACGGCTGCCCGCCACTCGCGGCACATCGCCGAGCGGGCGGGTACGAATGCGCTTCCACGGGCCATCGGCGCGTTCCTGCAGCCACGCGCCCTCGCTCTCGGCGGCCACGTACAGCTCGCCGGTGACCGGGGCCAGTACCACGCCCAGCACGCTGCGGTGGTCGTCGATGAGCGCGATGTTGACGGTGAACTCGCCGTTGCGCTTGACGAACTCGCGGGTGCCGTCGAGCGGATCGACCAGCCAGTAGCGCGCCCAGTGCCGGCGTTCGGACCAGGGCATGGCCTTCGCTTCTTCCGACAGCACCGGCAACTGCTCCTGCAGAGCGGCCAGCCCCACCATGATCACCCGCTGCGCGGCGAGATCGGCGGCGGTCAGCGGCGAGTCGTCGCCCTTGGTCTGTACGGCGAAGTCTTCGTGATATACCTGCAGAATAGCCTGCGCCGCGGCGCGCGCGATCGCGCCGATCTGCCGTGCCAGCTCGGGCGGAGTGCTTCCGGACGGCATGCTCACGACATCCTGAAGCGCCCGGCGAGGTATTCGCGGGCCATGAACAACGCAGCGATCGAGCGCCCCTCGGTAACGTCGTCGCGGCCGAGCAGGGTATGCAGCTCGGCCATCTTCCACGGCACCACTTCGAGTTCTTCCGGTTCGTCGCCGGCCAGTTTCTCGGGGTACAGGTCCTGCGCCAGCACCACGTGCGCCATGTGCGTCATGTACGACGGCGACAGCGACAGGTTGTGCAGGATCTTGAGCTTGCGCGCGCCGTAGCCGATTTCTTCCTTCATCTCGCGCTCGGCACCCTGTTCGGCGGTTTCATCCTGATCGAGCCGGCCCTTGGGCAGGCCCAGCTCGTAGCGGCCGACGCCGCCGCCGTATTCGCGCACCAGCAGCACGGTATCGTCATCGAGCATGGGCACGATGATCACCGCGCCCAGGCCGCTGCCCTTGAGTCGTTCGTAGGTGCGCCGCACGCCATTGGAGAACTCCAGGTCGAGTTGCTCGACCTGCAGGAATCGGCTGTCGGTGACGTCGCGGATGGCGTGGATGATGGGCAGTTTGCGCATCCGGCGATTCTAACCTTTGCGCCTCAGCGCCGCAGGCGTTGCAGGGCCTGCGCGTGGATCGCCGGGGTACCGGCCAGCACGCTGGTCGTCTCCAGCGTCGGCGGTGCGCCGTCGAGATCGGTGAACACGCCGCCAGCCTCGCGCACGATCACCGCCAAGGCGGCGATGTCGAGGATGTTCACGTCCGACTCGATCACCAGATCCAGGCTGCCACGCGCCAGCAGGTGGTAGTGGCAGAAGTCGCCGTAACCGCGGATGCGGTTGCTGTCGCGGATCAGCCCGCCCAGCGCCGCCCAGCGGTCATCGCCGGCGAGCGTCCTGACGTTGCCGATCGAGATCGACGCCTGCGCCATGTCGATGGTATCGGCCACGCGGGCGCGCTTGCCCTCGAACCAGGCACCCTCGCCCGCACCGGCCCACATCATCTCGCCGTAGACCGGCGCGCTGGACACGCCGAGTACCAGCTCGTCACCATCCATCAGCGCGATCTGGGTGGAGAAGAACGGCGTGCGGCGCACGAAGCTCTTGGTGCCGTCGAGCGGATCGACCAGCCACAGCAGGGCGTCGCGCTCGCCCTGCAGGCCGAACTCCTCGCCGTAGATCGCCGCCTGCGGCAGTGCGGCCTGCAGCACGCGGCGGATCGCCTGCTCGGCTTCGCGATCGGCCACCGTCACCGGGGTGGCGTCGGCCTTCAGTTCCACCTCCACCCCGCTGCGCCAGTAGTGCGTGATGATCTCGGCGGCAGCGGCGGCGGCCTCGCGTGCCGCGGCCAGTGCGACAGCGGAAGTCTGGGGATTCATCGCAGCGTGTCGTCCTGTCGGTTCGGTGAAGGCTTGGCGGCCAGGCCACCGGCCTGCCGGAGATGTACGCTGCCGTCGGCCGCAACCGGCCCCAGTCGGGCCAGCCAGCGCTGCAGCGCCGGATCGCGATGGCGCGCGCGCAGCGTGCTGTCCAGGCGCCAGCCCAGCGGGCTCAGTTGCAATTCGCCGCGCACCTGCAGCGGGCCATCGCCCTGGTCGTGCCATTGCGCCTGGATCACGCCACCCTGCGCCTGCGCGCTTCCCTGCAGCTCACCCAACGCCAGTTCGCCGTCGGCGGTACGCACCGCGGCCCGCTGCCACTGCCCCTGCGCCTGCAATTGCAACGGCCAGCCGCCTTGCAGCAGCGCATGATCGATGGCCAGTTGCAGTTCGCCCAGCGGCTTGCCCCACGCGACGGGAAGCGGCACATCCGTCGCGGCGAGATCGGCATGCAGTCGCCAGCCTTCGGCCTCGACGCGGCCCTGCGCCGTGCGCCGCACGGTCCCGGAGAAATCCGCCTGCGGTCCGTCGAAGGCCAGTTTCATCTGCAACCGGCCGAGCAGCGCACGCCGCGACAGTTGCCATTGCAGCCGCCCCAGTCGTCGCCCGTCGGCTCCGAGCACGTCGTCGGCCGCGCCGTTCCACACCGTGCCGTGCACCTGCTGCAGGCGCAGGCCGTGCAACTGCGGCTCGACCCACGGCATCACCCAGCGCGCCGGCAGGAACCACGCCAGCGCCAGCACGACCGCTACGAGCAAGGCCACGGCGAGGAGAATTTTCCGCAGTCGAATCAAGCGTCCGGTTCCGAATGTTCCGCGCGCCGCTTGAGCATCCCGGGCGCAGCGTCGATCATAACCGGATGACTATTCCCGCAAACAGCAACGCCGCGCTCGCCGAGCGCGATCTCAGGCATGTCTGGCATCCCTGCACGCAGATGCACGACCACGGCGAAGGCGCCGTGCCGATGGTGCCGATCGCGCGCGGCGAAGGCGCCTGGCTGGTCGACGCCGAGGGCCGGCGCTACCTCGACGGGATCAGCTCGTGGTGGGTCAACCTGTTCGGCCACGCCAATCCGCGCATCGCCGCCGCCCTGGCCGACCAGGCTCGCACGCTGGAGCAGGTGATCTTCGCCGGCTTCACCCACGAGCCGGCGATCCGGCTGGCCGAGGAACTGGTGCGCGTCACGCCGTCGGGACTGGATCGCGTGTTCTACGCCGACAACGGCTCGTCCGCGATCGAAGTGGCGCTGAAGATGAGCTTCCACTACTGGCTCAACCGTGGCCATGGCGAGAAGACCCGCTTCATCGCGCTCAGCGGCAGCTACCACGGCGAAACGCTGGGCGCGCTGTCGGTCAGCGACGTGGCGCTGTACCGCAAGACCTACGCGCCGCTGCTGCTGACCCCGCTGCTGGCGCCTTCGCCGGATGCCTACGAGGGCGAACCGGGCGAAACTCCCGCACAAACCGCGGCGCGCCGGCTCGGCGAATTGCGCACCCTGCTCGAACGCCACGCCCACGAAACCTGCGCGGTGATCGTCGAGCCGCTGGTGCAGTGCGCCGGCGGCATGCGGATGTATCACCCGGATTACCTGAGCGGGCTGCGCGCGTTGTGCGACGAGTTCGCGGTGCACTTCATCGCCGACGAGATCGCGGTGGGCTTCGGTCGCACCGGCACCCTGTTCGCCTGCGAGCAGGCGGCGGTCAGCCCGGACTTCATGTGCCTGTCGAAGGGACTCACCGCCGGCTTCATGCCGCTGTCGGCGGTGCTCACCACCAACGAGACGTACGAGGCGTTCTATGCCGAATACAACGCCGGCAAGGCCTTCCTGCATTCGCACAGCTACACCGGCAACCCGCTGGCCTGCCGGGTGGCGCTGGAGACGCTGGCGATCTTCCGCGACGAGCCGGTGCTCGAACGCAACCGACAACTGGCCGCGCATCTGGCGCGCCGGCTGGTACCGCTGCGCGAGCATCCACAGGTCGCCGACGTGCGCCAGACCGGCATGATCGCGGCCGTCGAGCTGGTCGCCGACAAGGCCAGCCGACGCGCGTATCCCGCGCACGAGCGCCGCGGCCTGCGCGTCTACCTGCACGGCCTGCGGCACGGCGTGCTGCTGCGTCCGCTGGGCAACGTGGTCTACTTCATGCCGCCCTACGTGGTCACCGAGTCGGAGATCGACCTGCTGGTGGATACTGCCATCCAGGGCATCGAGCTCGCCGTGGCCGACTGACCGACACCGTCCACACGCTCCGTTATGCTTGGATTTTTGCGGCCCTGACGCATGCGCACCATCCGATTCCACGCCGACCTGCCGCTTGCCGTGGGTGCCGACCTGGTGCTGCCGCCCGACGCGGCCGAGCACGCCACGCGGGTGCTGCGGCTGCCCGCAGGTGCGCCGGTGGTGCTGTTCAACGGCGACGGCTGCGACTACGCGGCCACCATCGGCAGCATCGACAAGCGCGCGGTGCGGGTGCAGGTGACGACGTGCAGCCCCGTGCACAACGAGTCGCCCCTGCCACTGCTGCTCGCCCAGGGTATCGCGCGCGGCGACAAGATGGACCTGATCGTGCAGAAGGCCACCGAACTGGGCGCGACCGGCATCGTGCCGCTGCTGACCGAACGCTCGGAAGTGCGGCTGGACGCGGAGCGGGCCGCCAAGCGGCTGGCGCATTGGCAGTCGGTGGCGATCAGCGCCTGCGAACAGAGCGGCCGCGCACGCATCCCGCGCATCGCGCCGATCCAGCCGCTGGCGGCATGGCTGGGCGGGTTGGCTGATGACGGCGCGCTGCGACTGGCCCTGCTGCCTCAAGCTGAAAAGACCATCGGCGCGCTGCGCTTCGGCACCGCCGGCGGCGTGCTGGTGATCGGCCCGGAAGGTGGTCTCGGTGAGGCCGACACCCGCGCGCTGGCCCAGCACGGCTTCCAGGGCCTGCGCCTGGGGCCGCGCATCCTGCGCACCGAGACGGCAGGCCTGGCCGCGCTCAGCGCCTTGCAGGCCTGCCACGGTGACCTCGCGACCGCCGGCGGGTGAACCGCGCTACAAGGCGTAGTTGACGCCGAGCAGCACGGTGCGCCCCCAGGTGTCGTACTCCAGCGGACGCGCGACCTCCACGCTGTTCGGCAGGCCGGCGACCTGTTCCGACTCGAACGGTTCGTTGGTCAGGTTGGATACCTGCAGCAGCAGCGACAAACCCTTCAGTCGCCCGTCCGGAAACTCGTAGCTGGCCTGCAGGTCGGTTTCCTTGTTGGCGCGGATGCGCGTGTAGCCGATCTGGTCGAACAGCGCCACGGCCTCGCCGGTGAAACTGGAGCGGTAGCGCTCGGCCACCCGCAGCGCGACACCGTGGGCCTCGTAGTAGATCTGCAGGTTGGCGGTCTTGCGCGACAGGCCCGGCAGCGATTTGGGTCCACCCGGAATGTTCGAGATGGTGCTGTCGGGGATGGTGCTGTTGGTCAGTGCGAAATTGGCCTGGACGCCGAAGCCGGCCAGTGCCGGCGACAGCCGCGCCCCGGACAGCGCCCCTTCCAGCTCGACGCCCTGCATGCGGCCGCCGGTGCCGTTCTGCGGGGTGGAGAACGTACCGATATTGCTGCTCGGCGTCAGCAGCGGGTTGTTGTTGGTGTAGCCGCTGAAGTCGTAATCGGCCACGGTGCGGGTGTAGATGTAATTGAGGATGTTCTTGTTGAACACGTCGATGCCGACATAGGTGGCGTCGTCGAAATACTTCTCCCACGCCAGGTCGGTGCCGACGGCGATGTACGGGCGCAGCTTCGGGTTGCCGCCGCTGCCCGACCAGCGCACCTGGCCGGCACCGGGACCGTCCTGGACTTCGGAGACCGCGGCGGACGAAGCCACCTTCTCGTCGTCGATGCGCCCGCGGGTCAGCGTCTTGGCGAAGCCGAAGCGCAGATACTGCTTGTCACCCAGCTCGGCCACCAGGTTGAGGCTGGGCAGCACCTTGGTGTACGTGGCGCCGCCGGTGAGCGCGCCGACCTTGTCGTTGCCGGTGGTCTGGAACGCCTGCGAGGATTGCTCGGTGCGCACCACCTGCACGCCCGCGTTGCCGCGCAGGGGAATGCTGCCCAGCGTGGTGTCCAGGTTGAACTTCAGGTAGGCCACCGGCACTTTCTCGCGCACCGTGTAGTTGCGGTCGTAATCACCCGCACCGTTGCGCTGGGTGAGATAGAACTGCCGATCCAGCGCGGCCAGCACGTCGTAGTCCACGATCGGGCCGATGCCGCCGTAGCCCAGCGAGGTGCGGCCGCGCAGCACCGCCGGGTCGATCGGCACGCCGAAGGCGTGATCGTAGGTGCCCGGGTCGGAACCGTTGCCGTTGAGGTAGGCGAAGAACACATCGGCCTGCTTGGTCTTCTCGCGATCGGACCAGGCGATGCCGGCATCGACGCTGGAGAAGATCCAGCCCAGCGGATGGGAGATCGCCAGTCGCGCGGATTTCAGGTGATCCTTCTGCCGGTCGAATTCCTGGCGGCCGTTGTAGCTGTAGTTGTCCGGGTCGGTGAACACCAGGCTGGCCGGATCGCCCGGGTCGAACGAGGTGCGAAAGTCGGGGAAACCGAAATCGCGCGGCGTGGTGAACTGCACGTCGCCGAGCGCGCCGCCGGGCAAGCCGGTGAACGTATAGGCGTCGAGCAGTTTCACCCGCGCCGAGGAATAGGCCATGTCGCCACTGACGACCCAGCCGTCGCCGAAGTGGATCTCGTTGCTCCAGTCCGCCGAGAACAGGTAGTCACGCTCGCGGTTGTAGCCGTTCTGCAGGATGGGCGCGATGCCCATGAGCGTGCCTGAGGTGACCAGCGGATAAGGCTGCAACGGCACCGTCCCGACGTTGGCGTAGGACACGTTGTCGTACGGGCTGCTGGACCACTGCAGGCCGTTCTTGTACGAGCGCTTGTCGAAGCGGGAGTAGAACAGATTCAGCGTGGAGTAGTAGGTGTCGTTCGGCGCCCACTCCAGCACGCCCATCACGCCGTCGCGCACCTGGTCCTGCGACAGCGCGCGCAACTGCATGCCTTCCTGCGAAATCACGTTGTCGGGCATGCCCGGCGTATGCGGCCCGCCCCAATTCTGGTCGATGCCGGCAGTGCCGTTGTCCACGCTCCACCACCACGCCTGGTACTGCCGCTGCTGGATCGGCGCATCCTCGCGCGCCGCACCGAGCGCGATGCCCAGCGTGTGGTCGAAGAACTGGTCGATCCAGGACAGGCTGAAGCGGTTCCCCCAGTCGCCCACACCGGAGCCTGGGTTGAGCGAGCCGTTGCTGCCGCGCTGCCCGCGCAGGTTCGCTGCCAGCTTCATGCCATCGAAGTCCAGCGGCTTGATGGTGTGCATGTCGACGGTGCCGGCCAGGCCCTGGCCGAGCAGGCTGGCGTCGGGTGTCTTGTAGACCACCACCTGGTTGATCAGCTCGGCCGGATACTGGTTGAATTCCACGCCGCGGTTCTCGCCGGTCGAGGCCTGTTCATGGCCGTTCAACAGCGTGGCGGTGAAATCAGGCGACAGGCCGCGAATGGAGATCTGGTTGGCCTGCCCGTCCAGCCCGCGCTGGGTGGCCAGGCCGGAGAGGCGCGACAGGCTGTCGGCGATGCTCGGGTCGGGCAGCTTGCCGATGTCCTCGGCCGAGACGACCTCCACGATCTCGTTGGACTCGCGCTTGACCTGCAGCGATTTCTCGATGCTGCCGCGGATGCCGGTGACGACCACGCGCTGCAGGTTCTTCACCGGCATGCGCGGATTCGTCGCGTCCGCCGGCGACGGCGTGCTTGACGCGGTGGCCGGCCCGGCGTTGTCCTGCGGCGTCGCGGCGCCGGTCGGCAGTGGCGACAGGGCGAAGGTCAGGGCCGCCAGGAACAGGCCCGCCGGGTGATGGCGGCCCAAACGCAAGGCGGCAGGGAACGACAGGCGCGAACTCGGCATGGCAACGGCTCCTCGAAGTGGACCCCCGCAGGCGAGTCCCCTGCCCGGTGGCACGAGCGAGTTCGCCGGGGAGAACGATCACCCCAGCAAGGTGCACAACGCGTCAATTTCCGTCGGAAGTCGCGACCGGTATGCCTACGGCCGGCGCGAAGCCGTGCCGGCGCGGCGTTCAGTGCAGGGTGTCGGCCGCGCCTGGCGTGTCCGCCGGCATCTCGTCGGCGGCAGCGCCATCCCGGCCCGCATCGATCAGGTCGAGCAAGTGCGCCTCGATCCATTCCAGGTCGGGGATCATCGCCACGTCGTCGCGTACCAGCACGTGCGCGCGCACGCCATCGGGCAGGCCCTTGCCGTCGTGGGTGGGGATGATCAGCTCGGCATTGAGCGTGGTCAGGCGCGGGAAGCCCTGGGTCTGCACCGCGATGAACGGCAGGCGCGGATCGCCGCCCAGCGCCTTGAGCACGGCCACGCGCACCACCAGCTCGCTGTCGCCCTCGGCGGTACCGGCGAGTTGCGTGAACGACACCAATGGCACCCGCCAGCCACGCCAGGCAATGCGGCCAAGCAGCCAGTGCGGCGCGCCCTCGATCGGCTCGGGTGCGCTGTACGTGACCACCTCCGCAATCGTGGCATTGGGCAGCAGCATGCGCGCTTCGCCGACCGGCACCAGCACGCAGCGGATTTCACGCGGCAACGGATCACTCATGGAAACACCTCGATCAGGTGCGCCGCCAGCTCGGACGGCGTACCGGAGAAACTGACCAGTCGCTCGGCGAAGATCCCGCTGACCATGTCGGCGAAATGATCCCCGGACGACGATTCGACCCAGACCTGGCCGCCTCGATCGTGGATCGCCTGCGAGCCGGCGATCGCGTCGTTGCCGCGCCCGGCGAAGACGATCGCCACCGCATCGCGGCCGAAACCGCTCGCGGCCATGCTCAGGCTGGCGTCGATCGACGGTTCCGGCGCGGCGTCGGCCAGCAGCTCCACGCTGCCATCGCGACGCACGCGAACCTGTTGGCCGGCGGGCACCATCAACACCTCGCCCATGCCGACGCGACGGCCGGCTTCGGCCACCCGCACCGGCAACGGGCTCCCTTCGGCGAGCCGCGCGAGCATTTCCTGCTCGGTGTGGTTGCCCAGGTGCTGGGTCAGCAGGAAGGTGAGCCGAGTACTGGCGGGCAAGCTGCGCATGAACTCGCATACCGAGCCGACGCCATCGACTGCCGCGCCGAGCAGCACGATCCGGCTCAGCGCCGAGCCGAGCTCGTCCAGCACCATCTCGTGATCCGGCACGAAGGCCTGCGGCGCGACCGCCTCCTCCATGGAGACCAGTTCCAGGCTCATGGTCGGCTGCAGATCCGGGGCGACCGCCTCCACGTCCGGCGCCAGGAACTCCGCGGCGCTGAGCTTCTCGATGCCGAACGCGGCGGCGTCGGGCTTGTCATTCGATTCGACCGGCGCCTCCTCGTCCAGCAAGGCCCAGTCGTCCGGAGCGCGCACCGGCGTCCCGGGCGCGGCGGGCACGACCGATGTCGCGGCGTCCACCGCCTCGGCGGCCAGATCCGGGGCATCCAGCGCCGAAAAGTCGAGTTCATCGACCACGGGTGACGGCGCGCTTTCGTCCAGTGCGAGGTTGCCGTCATCGGAATCGGTTGGTTCCACCACGCCGAAGTCGCCACCGTGCAACGGCGGCAGTTCCCCGTCGTCGGTGAAGCGCAAACCGGTGCCGACTGTCTGCTCGTCGTCTTCATCCGGCAATTCGCCGGAGGCGAGCAGCGCTTCGAGTTCGGCAGCCAGGTCATCCGATTCGGCGGCGATGCCGGCATCGGCCGTCGGCTCGATCTCGTCATCGAGCGGAATACCGGCGTCCGCATCGAACGCAAAATCGAGGGCGTCGTCTTCGCTGGCTGCAGTCTGCAGCGACTCGTCGGCGGGCAGGTCCGGCGGCGGTTCGTCCGCCATCGCGGGCGCGACGCCCTGCCCGACCGGCGCAGCCGGATTGTCTTCTGCCGGCGTGACGACGACCGCGTCGCGACCAGGGGCCTCTGCCACCACCGGCGCAATCGGCCCGTCCGTCGCAGGGACGACCTGCACCTCGCGCGCATCCTCCGGACGCGGCGGATCGATGTCGCCCATCGCCAGCACTTTCACCGCCAGGTGGCGCGCCCAGCGCGCACGATCCCAGCCGGACAGCGTGCGGCTGGCCTGGGCATCGTTGAACACCACCCGCGGCCGGTCGCCGTCGATGATCTCGTACAACTGATCGAGTGCATCGTCGGCGTCATCGTCCAGGTTGATCACCAGCACGTCCGCGCCAACCTGCTGCAGCAGTTCGCGGTTCAGCCCGGCCACGCCGCCCTCGTGGACGATCCGCGCGCCGCGCTCGTGCAGCGCATCGCGCAAATGTCCACCGAGCTCGCTGTCGTCGAACAGCAGCGCGACCGCGGGTGGCGTGTCAGTCATGAATCGGCTCCGCGGCACGTTGCTCCAGCACCTCGGCAATCTGCAGCAGCAGTTCCGCCTCCTGGTAGGGCTTGCCGAGATAGCGATCCACGCCGATGTCGAACGCGCGCTGGCGGTGCTTGTCGCCGCTGCGCGAGGTGATCATGATGATCGGCACGTCGCGCAATCGTGGATCGGCCTTCATCTGGGTGGCCAGTTCGTAGCCGTCCATGCGCGGCATCTCGATGTCCAGCAGCATCAGGTCGGGCACGCGCTCATGCAGTTTCTCCAGTGCGTCGACACCGTCCTTGGCCGTGCTGACCTCGTACTCGTGGCGTTCCAGCACGCGGCCGGTGACCTTGCGCATGGTGATCGAGTCGTCGACCACCATCACCAGCGGCCGCACCTGCACCTCCTCGACGACCGGTGCTTCCACTGCGCTGAGGCCTTCGGCCAGACGCTGCTCGCGGCGGATCATGCCGTGACGCACCAGCGGCGCCAGGTCGAGAATGATCAGCACCGAACCGTCGCCCATGATGGTGGCGCCGAGCAGGCCCGGCACCGAGCTGATCTGCGGGCCGACCGACTTGACCACGATCTCGCGCGAACCGAGCACGGCGTCGATGCGGATCGCCGCACGCAGGTCGCCGGCGCGTGTCAGCAGCAGCGGCTGCTGTTCGTCCTCGGTGGCGAGGCCGGGCGGCAAGCCGAGCAGTTCGGCCAGGTCGTGAATGCCGTAGTCCTCGTTGCCGTACTGGAATGAGGGCTCGTCGGTGGCCAGCAGTGCGGCCAGGTCTTCCGGATTGACCCGCGCCACGCCCTGCACCGAGGTCATCGGGATGGCGAACGTGGCCTCGCCGATGCGCACCAGGATGGCCTGGGTGACGGCGAGGGTGAACGGCAGGCGCAGCACGAAAGTGGTGCCCTGGCCTTCCTCCGACTCGATCGACAGCGAACCGCCCAGCTGCTTGATCTCGTTGGCGACCACATCCATGCCGACGCCGCGACCGGCCAGCTGGGTGACCTGGCTGGCGGTGGAGAAGCCGGGCTGGGTGATCAGCGACAGCAGCTGGTTGTCGGTGGGCCGCGTCTCGGGGCGCAGCATGCCGCGTTCGATGCCGCGCTTGCGGATCGCCTCGCGATTGAGGCCGCGACCATCGTCGCTGACCCGCACCACCACCTCGGTCGCCTCGCGCGCCACCTTGATCCGCACCGCGCCCTCGGCCGGCTTGCCGAGCTTGCGGCGCTCGGCCGGGCTTTCGATGCCGTGCGCGATGGCGTTGCGCAGCATGTGCTCGAACGGCGCCTTGATGCGATCGAGCAGGTTGCGGTCCATTTCGCCGTGCGCGCCGTCGACGTAGAGCTGTGCCTGCTTGTGCTCTTCCTGCGCGGCCTGGCGCAGGGTGCGGCGCAAGTTGGGCACCATGGTGTCGAACGGCAGCATGCGCGTGCGCAGCAGGCCGTCCTGCAGTTCGGTACTGACACGCGATTGCTGGATCAGCAGGGTTTCGGCCTGGCGGGTCAGCTCGTCCAGCATGTTCTGGATGGACACCAGATCGGATACCGACTCGGCCAGCGCTCGCGAATACTGCTGCAGCTGCGAGTAGCGATCGAGCTCGAGCGGATCGAACGCGGTCAGGCCCGCCTCGCGATGCTCGCGCTGGAAGCGCGCGATGATCTGCGCTTCGGTCTCGATTTCCAGCATGCGCAACTGGCTGCGCAAGCGCGCCACGGTCTGTTCCAGCTCGACCAGGTTGAAGCGGTAGCCAGCCACCTGTTGTTCCAGTCGCGAGCGGTAGATCGCCACCTCGCCGGCGTGGTTGACCAGGTTGTCGAGCAGATCGGCGCGAACGCGGATCTGCTCCTGCGGGGAGTGCGTCTCGCGCGCCGTCTCGGGCAACAGCTCGGGCAAGCTGTGCTCGTCGTCGCGGGCGACGGGCTGCGGCATCTCGTCCACCGGCGCGCGTGCCGTATCCGCCGCGGGCTCGACTTCGCCGATCAGCGCGGTGGCGCCGGCAAGCTGCAGCAGGTGGTCGATCGCCGTCTGCGGATACTCCGGCATGTGGCCCTGCGACACGCGCTGGACCATCGTGTTGAGCTGGTCGAAACTCGCTTCGAGCGCACTGATCAGCGTGCCGGTCTGCTCGGCATCGCGGATGGGCTTTTCCAGCAACGTCTCGATCGCGTGGGCGAGGTCGCCCACCGAAACCAGCCCGGCGATACGCGCACCGCCCTTGAGCGTGTGCAGGTCGCGCTGCAGTTCGCCGACGCAGGACGTATCGGCGGGATCGGCGTGCCACTTGGCCAGCACGCCGTCGGCGCTGTCGAGGAGCTCGCGCGCCTCGTCGATGAACACTTCCAGCAGATCGGCGTCGATGCGGCTGCCGTCGGGCAGCACGAACGCAGGTGCCGGCTCCACGCGAGTGGCAGCGGCCTGCTCGGCGGCGGCCCGCTCGGCCGCAGCTCGTTCGGCGGCCGCCTGTTTCGCGGCGGCCTGCGCGGCCGCCAGTTGTTCCGCCTGCTCTGCCGCAGCCTGCTCTGCTGCAGCCTGCTCTGCTGCAGCTTGCTCTGCCGCAGCTTTCTCCGCGGCAGCTTGCTCAGCGGCAGCTTGTTCGGCGGCCGCCCGCTCGCGCGCGGCCTTCTCCTGTGCGACTTGCTCGGCAGCGGCCTGGCGAGCCGCTTCGTCGGCAGCGCTGGCTGCGGCCATGGCGGCGTCGGGCTCGAAGGCGCGCAGCGCGGCGGTCATCTCGGCCGCGGCATCCAAGTGCTCGTCGTGACCGGTCTCCACATCGACGCGGCCCGATGTGACTGGCTCGGCGAGGGTCGGAACCGGCTCGCCGGCGTTATCGGTTTCGATAGCCGGCTCGTCCGCGGCGTCATCGCCCGCTTGCGGCTCGAATATGACGTGCGCGACTTGCGACTCGGGGTAGTCGTCGCGCATCTCCGTGATCTGCGCGGTGAGCGCGTCGACGTTCGGCAACGGCAACGCCGGGGCGTCGAACTGGGTCATTACCTGGTCGACCACGTCGGCCGCCTGGCCGAGCAGGCGCACGCCTTCCACGGACAGCGGCTGGCCGGATGCGCGCAGGCGCTTGAACAGGCCTTCCAGCGGCGACAGCAACTGCGTCAGCAGCGGAATGTCGACCATCGCAATCGCGCCGTGCAAGGTGTGCACGGCCCGCAGCAGCTCCTCGCTGACCGGCAAGGCGCCTTCGCTGCGCTGGATCGCGGTGCGTATGGTCTGCAGGTACTGGGCAACTTCGCTGCGCAGGATCTCCAGCAGCACCGGGTCGATCGGCGGCATCGCCGGCATGTCCACCAACGGTTCGGGCTGGGCCGACACGGGCTCGGCGGCGGCCGCGGCACTGGCCGCGTCAGCCTCGGTGAGGCTGGCCCGCGGCACGTCGGCCGCCTCGATGGCGGCGCGCGGCACACGGCGGACCACCGTGCGAGTGACCGTTTCGGTCCCGCGCGGCATGAAGTCTTCCACCCGTGCCGGCTGGCCTGTGGCCAGCCTCTCGGCGGCCTGCATGATCGCGCTTAGGGGTGCCTGGGGATCGCCTTCCCCCTTGAGCGCCGCCAGCAGCAGCGGCAGCGCGTCGATGGCGTGGCGGACCACGTCCTGCACGTTCTGGTCCGGCTCGATGGTGTGGTCGAGGACGCGGTTGAGCATGTCCTCCACCCTCCACGCGAACTCGCCCAGGACGCCGGCGCCGACCAGGCGACCGGAGCCCTTCAGGGTGTGGAACGAGCGACGGATACCGACCAGCGCCGACGTGTGCGCCGGATCGGCCAGCCAATCCTTCTGGGCCGCCAGGAGGTTGTCGATCTCCTCCTGCATCTCCTCCAGGAAGATGTCGCGAATGTCGTCGTCGATGCCTTCGGCATCGGCGTTGAAGCGGGTGTTTGCCGCCAGCGGATCGGCGACCGGCACCTGTTCGGTGATCTGCTCCTCGATCTCGACCCAGTCTTCGCCCGTGGCGCTCGCCGGGCTTGCCGGTGCGCCGGTTTCCGCCAGCCGCAGCCCGTCGAGGTCGTGCGCGGGCTCGGTCGGAGTCTGCGCGTCGCCGACGAACAGACTGCCGAGATCGGCGCCCGGCAGCAGGCTGACGGATTCCGAAAGATCGGGGTGCTGCTCGACTTGGAACGGCGCGCTAGCCGGGGGCTCGACGACCGGCGCGGCGTCCTGCACGGTTGCGCGCTGCGCAGGGACCGGCCAGTAGCCGAGTTGGGCCAGGCTGTGCTCGGCCACGTCGAGGATGTGTTCGAGGCCGCCGCGATGCTCGCGCGCCGCCTCCAGGTAGTACTCCAGCGCGGCCAGCGCGTCGGCCAGGTGATCCATCTGCGCGCCACTGGGCACGCGACGGTCCTGCAGCAGTTCGTAGTCGATGAACCGGCCCACGCCCTGGGCCAGTTCGGCCGGGCGGGGCGAGGACAGCATGCGCATGGCACCGGCCACCTCGTCCATCAACGGCGGCGCGCCGGCGAGCCGGTCGTGCTGCCAGCCGGACTCCACGAAGGCGACGATCGCGTCCTTCACCTTGCCGGTGTTGCCGATCGCTTCCTGCATCAGGGTGGAGACCACGCCGAGCGCTTCGCTGCGCGGCAATCCCTGCGTGGGGTCGACGGCAGCGGCAGGCTCGCCTTCGGAGCCGAGACTCTCGATGTGGTCGTCCAGCGACGCCTCCACGTAGAGCAGCGCGCCGGCGACGTCCAGCAGCGTCTCTTCGTCTGCGGGACGCAACCGATTGGCGATTTCATCGAGCACGCGGCGCTGCTCGCCGACCACGCGGCGCGGCACCGCCAGCGCCAGCATGCCCAGCGTGTCGCCGACTCGTTCGAGCACTTCGCCCTGGGCGGCAAGCTGGGCCGGATCGCCGTCCTGCTCGCGCAGGAACAGGTCCAGCGCTTCCTTGACGCGCAGCAGGTCGTCCTTCAGCGCCCGCGACACCGAATCGAGCAGGGCGCGATTGTGCCCGGCCATCGAACCGCGGGCGTGTTCCAGTTCCCCGGCGTCGGGCAGCAGGCTGTCCAGCGCGTAGGTGCTGCGCAACAGCTCCATGTGCGGACTGCGCTGCTTCGCCTGGGCCACGATGTAGAGCAGCTTGCAGGCCACCTCGTCGGCGTCGCTGGCGCGCAGGCTGTTCTCGCCGTGCTCGATCAGCAGACGGATGTTGCGATCCACCTTGCCGATCAGCTGGCGCACTTCGGGGGCGTGCCCCTTGAGCATGCCTTGTTCGAGGCCTTCCAGCACGCCGGCGGCGATCCACCACAGGCGCCGGCCATGCACGTGATAGCAACGCGCAGTGATCGCCAGCAGGGTCTTGCGCATGGCGACCAGCTGCTGGGCCGCATCCTGGCCGCGGAACCACGCCAGCAACTGCTGCTGGAAACGCAGCCGCAAACCGGCCAGCTCGACGCGGTGTGCCGCGGCATAAGCTTCGCTCATCGCCGCCGGAGCCTGCTCGGGCAGGAAGGCATCGAGGTTCGGATGGAACATCGACGACTCGGGCAGCGGCTCCAGCCCGCGAGTGGCGCGCAAATCGTTCAGCAACGGCAGCAGCACCACCGGCACGTCGCGATGGCCGCTGGACAGCCGTTCCAGGTAATCCGGCAGCTGCATCAGGCCACGCATCAGGGCGGCGTAGGCTTCCTCGCGCTGGAGCACCTGGTCGTTCAACAACGCGCCGACCAGGGCCTCCATCTCCGCGGTGACCGCCGCCGCGCCGTACAGCTCGACCATCTTCAGGGTGCCATGCACCTGATGCAGATGATCCGTGCAGGTGCGCATGAAATCGCGCTTGCCCGGATTGTCGACGTACGACTCCAGTGCCTCGCGGGCGATCGACAAGGTGTCGTCGAGTTCCGGCTTGACCCACTGCAGCGTGGTGAAATCGATGTGGTCTTGAAGTCTCATGCGCCTCTCTCAGCGGTCACGCCATGCGGGCATTGCGAAACCGGCGAGACTGCCCCCCGTACTGTGCGTGCGTGTATTCATCCGGCTGCTGCCCGCGTCGAGCAAAATCATCCCGGCAGCTTGAAGTGGGCCACGGAACGCCGCAGGTCGCTTGCCAGCTGCGCCAGGGTACCGATCGAGTCGGCCGTCTGGCTCGCGCCCTGCGAGGTCTGCGAGGTGATTTCCTGGATCGCGTTCATCGACACCGAGATATCGGTTGCCGCCGCGGACTGCTCGCGCGCCGCGGTCGAGATGTTCTGAATCAGCGCGGACAGATCGTGCGAGACGCGCTCGATGTCGCCCAGCGCGCTGCCGGCGTCCTCGGCCAGGCGCGCACCGGCGACCACCTCGGCGGTGGTCTGCTCCATCGAGTTCACTGCTTCGTTGGTATCGGACTGAATCGTCTGCACCAGCGTCTCGATGCGCTTGGTCGCGCTGGTCGAGCGTTCGGCCAGTCGTTGCACTTCGTCCGCCACCACCGCGAAACCACGGCCCGCCTCGCCGGCCGAGGCCGCCTGGATGGCCGCGTTCAAGGCCAGGATGTTGGTCTGCTCGGCGATGTCGTTGATCAATTCCACGATCGAGCCGATCTCCTGCGAGGATTCGCCCAGCCGCTTGATGCGCTTGGAGGTCTCCTGGATCTGGTCGCGGATGGAGTCCATGCCGGAAATCGTCTCGCGCACCACTTCGGCGCCGCGCGAGGCGATCTTCACCGAGCGCTCGGCCACGTCGGCCGATTCGGCGGAGTCCTTGGACACCACGTCCATCGAGCTCACGATCTGGTTGATCGCCGAGGTCGCCGAGGTGATCTGCTGCGCCTGCTGCTCGGCCGCGTTGGCCAGATGGCGGGCGGTGGTCTGGGTTTCCTGTGCCGAGGACGACACCTGCTCGGAGGTCTCGTTGATGGTGGTCACCAGCGATCGCAGCTCGTCGATGGCGTAGTTCACCGAGTCGGCGATCGCGCCGGTGATGTCCTCCGACACCGTGGTCTTCACGGTCAGATCGCCTTCGGCCAGCGAACCCATCTCGTCCAGCAGGCGCATGATCGCCTCCTGGTTGCGCTGGTTCAGCTCGGTACTCTGGGCGAAGCGCTTGCGCTGGTCGGTGACCAGGGCAATGACCAGCAGCAGGGCGAAGGCGACTGCGGCAATGGCGCCGAACAGGCCCCACCAGACGTTTGGGAACAAGCGGCGCAACGGCAGCTTGCCGATCTGGTCGGACAGGTCGTTGGCGCGCAGCAGCACGGTCTGCGAATCCAGCGAGGCCTGGTTGCCGGCGCGCTTCACGTCGGCGATGTTGGCCGCGGCTGCGGACAGCTTGGCCACCGGGTCGGCCAGCTTGGTCCAGCTGGCGTCCATCTCGGTGAGGATCTTGCGCGCGTTGGCGTCGGAAATCGGCCGCACGCCACTGTCCGGGTTGCCTTCGATCAGGCCCTTGAGCACGCTGCCGTACAGCTGCGCGTCGCGCGACAGGCCGTCGGCCGCGGACTGGGCGTTGTCGCCGCCCTGCAGCACCTCCTGCACGCGGCGGATGATGCGGTCGGCCGACAGCATCTGGCGCGAGGTACCGAGCATCTGCTCGGAACTGCCGTTGCGCTGCTGCAGGATGTTGACCACCTGCTCCATGCTGGAGTTGAGCAGCGGCATCTGCTGCGAAATCGTCGCTGCGCGCTGGCCCGAGTCGAGCACCACCGCCTTGTTCGACAGGATCTTGCCGATGTCGCCATCGAGCTGCGCCCACGCCGCGTCCAGCGCGGTCACCGCGCGGCCGGCCGGCGACTTGTTGCCGTCGGCATAGGCTTCCATGCCGCTTTCGGGGTCGCCCTTGTCCAGCCGCTTGACCGCCGAGTCGATGGCATTGCGGGTGGACTCGAGTTCCTTGAAGGAGTCCACGTTGCCGTCGGCGGATTCCAGCGCGAACTTCGCCGTCTGCTGCGACAGCACCTGGATCTGCGTGGTCAGCGCGACCGCCTGGCGATCTTCGCCGTTCTTCTGGTTGAGCATGAAGAAGTCGAGTGCCGCGAAACCGATCGCGATCAGCAGCAGGACAATGAGTGCGGTATATCCGCGTTCCCGGCTGACGCCCCCTGTAGTACTCATGTTCACCTCATCGGTCTAACTGATATGTGCCGCCCATACGCACCGGCCCCTGCCGCGCCGCCCCGAAGCGGGCGCCGGCGTTCCGGTTCCCCGCTTCAACCGCACGGCATCCCCTGCCGGCCTCACCCGGTCGTCAGGCAGCCGCCTGACGGAAATCCGGTGCACGCACCAGCCGGTTCATGCTGAAAATGGCCAGTTGCTGCTCGCCTACCCGGTTGTCCACGAAACGCGCCAGCCGCGGATCGGCCTCCTCCTGCGCTTGCTGGCGCTGTTCCGCGTCCACCGTGCGCTGACCGAGCACCTCGTCCACCAGCAAGGCCACGCTGCCGCCGCCCTGGCGCACCACCAGCAACCGGCTGCGATCGGAATGCTGGGTGCGTTCGCCGAACAGGAAGCGACCGATGTCCACCACCGGCACCAGGTTGCCGCGCACGTTGGCCACGCCGAGCAGCCATGGCTGGGTGCCCGGCACCGGAGTCAGCACCGGCACGGCGAGCAGCTCGTTGATTTCGTCGATGCCGCTGACCAGCAACCTCGAACCGACCCTGAAACCGATGCCGCGCCACAAGCCCGGCGCCTCGAACTTGTCCTGGGTATCGGAGGCGTGCGCCAGCGACAGCCGCTCGTAGCGGGCCAGAATCTCGAACGGGGTACGGTTGGCGCTCTGGTTCATGAGCCGCTCGACAGCAGATCGTTGATGCAGGCCAGCAGGTCTTTTTCGTTCACCGGCTTGGTGATGAAGGCGCGCGCACCCTGGCGCATGCCCCAGACACGATCGGTTTCCATCGACTTGGTGGTGATCATCACCACCGGAACATGCTGGGTCTTGGGGTCGCGGGTAAGCGTGCGGGTGGCCTGGAAGCCGTTCATGCCGGGCATGATGACGTCCATGATGACCAGGTCAGGCTGTTCGGCGCGCACGCGCTCGATGCCCTCCTCGGCCGTGCTCACGGCTGCAACCTGGTGTCCGGCCCGCTCCAGCAGCGTGGTGAACACGCGTACGTCGGTGGGTGAGTCGTCGATGATGAGAATGTTTGCCACAGCTCCCCCTCAGGGTCTGCAGTCAGTGACTTGCTGCAGTACTGACATGTCGATGGATTGCGCCAAGCAGTTCGTCACGGGTGAACGGCTTGGTCAGGTATTGTTCGGCGCCGACGATGCGGCCGCGCGCCTTGTCGAAGAGTCCGTCCTTGGAGCTGAGCATGATCACGGGCGTGGCGCGGAACTCGGGGTTGTTCTTGATCAGGGCGCAGGTCTGATAGCCGTCGAGCCGGGGCATCATGATGTCGACGAAGATGATCGCCGGCTTCTGGTCCGAAATCTTGGCCAATGCCTCGAATCCGTCGACCGCGGTCAGCACCTCGCAGCCCTCTTTCTTCAGCAGGGTCTCGGCGGTGCGGCGGATGGTCTTGGAGTCATCGATCACCATGACCTTGAGGCCAGCCAAATCGGTAACGCTCACGTTCAAATTCACTCACTCCCCCCTGTGGCTCGCCACGAGCTCAGGACAAGTATCAGGTCATGCAACTGTTGTGCCCAATGGTACGCATATGGAAATCCCGGTGATCCGGCTGCTGCAAACCCGCACCGTGGCGGCATCCCCGAAGCTTTGCTGTTTACTGCCTGCCTGACGAAACTGTCAAGCGACCACCGCCGCGCGATGCCCGCCGGTTGCACTAGTTGACGCATATCGGCACCTCATGCGGCACGCCCCGCGGTCGGCACGACATGAACGACGCGGCTAGTATAGCCGGCAGTCGTCGCACCCCTGCCGGCGCGACCGCACAATCCCGGCAACCCGCGGAGCTTCCCGGATGACCCTTTCCGTCGGCGTCCTGATGGATCCCATCGGCGCCATCAAAGTGGCCAAGGACACCACCCTGGCGATGCTGCTGGAGGCCGCCCGGCGTGGCCACGGCCTGCATTATTTCGAACAGGGCGACCTCGCCCTGCGCGATGGCGCGCCATGGGTGCGCAGCGCGCCGCTCGAGGTGCGCGACGACCCGCGCGGCTGGTACACGCTGGGCCAGCCACGCTGGCACGACCTGCGCGAGCTGGACGTGGTACTGATGCGCAAGGACCCTCCGGTCGACGCGCAGTTCGTCTACGACACCATGATCCTCGAAGCGGCCCGGCGTGGCGGCGTGCTGGTGGTGAACGATCCGCGTTCGCTGCGCGACTGCAACGAGAAGCTGTTCGCGCTGGAGTTCCCGCAGTGCATCGCGCCGACCCTGGTGGCGCGCGACCCCGGCGAATTGCGCCGGTTCGCCGCCGAGCACGGCGAGGTGGTGCTCAAGCCGCTCGACGGCATGGGCGGGCGCGGCATCTTCCGCGTGCGTCACGGCGACAGCAACCTGAACTCGATGCTGGAAACCCTGCTCGGCGGCGACGACCACGGCGCGCACCGGCAGCTCGCAATCGCCCAGAAGTATCTGCCCGAGATCACCGCCGGGGACAAGCGCATCCTCGTCGTGGACGGCGAACCGGTGCCGTATGCGCTCGCACGCATTCCGCAGGGCAGCGATTTCCGCGGCAACCTCGCCGCCGGCGGCCGCGGCGAGGGCGTGCCGCTGTCCGAACGCGATCGCTGGATCGTGGCGCAGGTGGCCCCCGAACTGCGTCGCCGCGGGCTGCTGTTCACCGGCCTGGACGTGATCGGCGACTACCTCACCGAGATCAACGTCACATCCCCGACCTGCGTGCGTGAACTGGATGCGCAGTTCGGGCTTAACATTGCAGGCCAGCTGTTCGACGTCATCGAGCGGCACGCCAGTGGAAACCGTCCTGCGTGAGTGCGACCGCAACCGTCAACGCCCGACCCGACCCGATCGGCGCCACCATGCTGTTCTCGCTGCTGCTGCATGGCGTGCTGCTGCTGGGCATCACCTTCCACTTCGCCAAGCCTGATCCGAGCCTGCCCACGCTCGACGTCGCGCTGGTCAACGTGGCCAACCAGGAGGCGCCGGACAAGGCCGATTTCCTGGCCCAGGCCAACAATCGCGGCGGCGGCGAGAGCGAGCGCGCCGCCCGGCCCTCGCAGCTGTTCTCCGGCGCGCTGCCGCGCCCTGATCCGGGAGTGGCGCCGCAACCGGTGCAGGAGTCCACGCCGCTGCCGCATCCGGCCACTCCCACGCGCATGGTCACCACCCGCAGCCGCAGTGATTTCAGCGTCGCCAGCGACACCGCACGGACCGAGGTCGATCAGCAACATGCCACGCCCACCGCAGCCGAGCTGAAACGCCAGCAGGCGATCGCCCAGCTCGCCGCCGAATTGCGCCGCAAGAAGGTGGATTACGCCAAGCGGCCAAAGGTCAAGTACCTCACCGCCAGCACCCGCGAATACGCCTATGCCGCCTACATGCGCGGATGGTCGGACCGGGTCGAGCGGGTCGGCAACCTGAACTACCCCGAGGAAGCGCGCCGCCGCGGCCTGCACGGCAACGTGCTGCTGACCGTGGTGCTCAACCTCGACGGCAGCATCAAGAGCATCGACGTGATCCAGAGTTCCGGCCAGCCGGTGCTCGACGCCGCGGCCGAGCGCATCGTGCGCCTGGCCGCACCGTTTCCGCCGGCACCGCGGGCCGGCGATCACGTCGACGAGCTGAACATCACCCGCACCTGGCAGTTCCAGCCCAACAACGTGCTGCAGACGCGCTAGGAGCGCCGCGATTCGGCTGCGACTACAATGGCGCCATGGCTGCCATGCAACCCGCGACCCTCACCGGTCACTTCCTCATCGCCATGCCGGGCCTGGCCGAGCCGCCGTTCTCGCGCGGCGTGGCACTGCTGTGCCAGCACGACGAGGACGGCGCGGTCGGCTTGCTGGTGAACCAGCTGTCCGAATACCGCTTCGGCGACGTGCTGGCGCAGATGAAACTCGAATGCGCCGACGCCGACCTGGCTGACGCACCGGTGCTGATCGGCGGCCCGGTGCAGCAGGAGCGCGGCTTCGTGCTGCACCGCGAACCCGGCGACTGGGAATCCAGCTACCGCATCAACGAGCAGTGGTCGGTGACCACCTCGCGCGACATCCTGGTGGCGATGGCCGCCGGCGAAGGCCCCCGCCAGGCCATCATGGTGCTGGGCTACGCCGGCTGGGACGCCGGCCAGCTCGAACAGGAGCTGATGGCCAACGCCTGGCTCACCGCCGAAGCCAACGGCCGGGTCGTCTTCGACACGCCGCTGGAGGAGCGCTGGAGCGCCGCCGCCGGCCTGGTCGGGGTGGACCCGCGCCAGTTGTCCGGCTACGCGGGCCACGCATGAGCTGTGTGCTCGGCTTCGATGTCGGCAGTCGCCTCACCGGCGTGGCCATCGGCAACCGCCTGACCGCCACCGCGCGCGCACTCGCCGTGGTCGCCGTCCGCGACGATCGGCCCGACTGGGACCGGCTCGACGCCCTGCAGCGCGAGTGGCAGCCCGACACTCTGGTGGTCGGCCTGCCGCTGACCCTGGATGGCGCCGAACAACCCGCCAGCCGGCGCGCACGCGCCTTCGCCGGCAAGCTGACCGAGCGCTACCGCCTGCCGGTGGTGCTGGTCGACGAACGCCACAGCTCGCACGAAGCCGCCGAACGTTTCGCCGCCGGGCGCGCCGCCGGCCTGCGGCGACGTCGCGAAGGCGCCGCCATCGACGCCGAGGCGGCCGCGGTGATCCTCGAACGCTGGCTGGTCGAGGCCGCCGCGACTTCCCATGGCGCCGTCCCGCACTGACCCGCACCTCCACCCCGATCCGCGAACCCCCATGAGCCCTCGCCTGCGCCACCTGACCACCCTGGAAAACCTGCCGCGCGAGACCATCGAGCGCCTGCTCGACCGCGCCGAAGCCCTGCGCGACGCCTGCGCTCACGGCACCCGCAAGCTCGACGTGCTGGCCGGGCGCACCGTGCTGAACCTGTTCTTCGAACCATCCACGCGCACGCGCACCTCGTTCGAGCTGGCCGCCCGCCGACTGGGCGCCGACGTGATCAATTTCGACATCGCGCTGTCTTCCACCAGCAAGGGGGAGGAGCTGTACGACACCCTGCATACGCTGGAGGCGATGCACCTGGACGCGATCATCGTGCGCCACAAGCAGTCCGGCACCCCGGACGAACTGGTGCGCCACGCGATGAGCGGCGTATCGGTGATCAACGCCGGCGACGGCAACCGCGCGCATCCCACCCAGGGCCTGCTGGACGCGCTGACGATCCGCCAGCACCGACCCGATTTCGAGAACCTGACGGTGGTGATCTGCGGCGACATCAGCCACTCGCGGGTGGCCCGCTCGGACATCAATGCCTTCACCGCGCTGGGCGTGAAGGAAATCCGCCTGTGTGCGCCGCCCGAGCTGATGCCGACCACCGACGAAGTCGCCGAGGGCCAGCGCTTCACGGACTTCGACGAGGCCATCGAAGACGCCGACGCCGTGGTGATGCTGCGCCTGCAGAAGGAGCGCATGGCGCGCATCGAACTGCCCGACGAGGCCGCCTACTTCACCCGCTACGGGCTGGACCGGCGCCGCCTGGCGCGCGCGGCCAAGGGTTGCCTGGTCATGCATCCGGGGCCGATCAACCGCGGCATCGAAATCGCCTCGGAGGTGGCCGACGGCGCGCAGTCGCGCATCCTCGAACAGGTCGGCAACGGGGTGTTCGTGCGCATGGCGGTGCTCAACGAGGTGCTCGCGCGCTGAATGCCCGCTGCGGCGCCGGCGCCGCGCCCGCCACGGACCCGACCTTGCGGGCATAATGGCCGCTGCTGCTCACCACGGGGATCAACATGCGCGCGACAACCCGCTATCTCGCGATGGGACTGGCCAGCGTCCTGCTGGCCGCCTGTTCGCACAAGGACAAGGATGCACCGCTGGCCTTCGTGCCAGCCGATACGCCGTACGTCGTGGCCAACCTGGATGTGCTCGACGACGACACCCGCAAGGCGCTGCTGGCCCAGGCCGACGCCCAGTTGCCGTCGCAGCTGGAACAGATGGACGCCGCGGCCGACCGGCTCGCCCAGAAGGACCCCGACGGCGCCCGCCTTCTGCGCGCGCTGCGCGCCGAGTTCAACGGCAAGACGGTGGAGGGTTTCGCCCAGTCCGCCGGCCTCGACCTGAAGGGCTATTCGGCTTTCTACGGACTGGGCCTGGCGCCCGTGCTGCGCTTCCAGCTCGCCGATCCGGCTGCGTTCGACGCGTTCGTGGGTCGCCTGGAGACCGCCTACGGCAAGAAGTTCGAGCTTGCCAGCGAAGGCAAGCAGAGCTATCGGCGCTACGTGTCCACCGAATCGGGTACCGAGGTGGTCCTGGCCACGGTGGACAAGCAGGCGGTAGCTGCGCTGCTGCCGATCGACGCGCCGAAAACCATGCTGCGCGAGGCGCTGGGGCTGGATCGGCCGCAGAAGAGCATGCAGGACGACGGTCGCCTGGCCGACCTCGCCAAGGCCAACGGTTACAAGAAGTGGCTGGTCGGCGAACTCGACCTGACTCGCGCACTGCCGCTGGCACTCGGCGGCAAGGACGCACTGGCCAACGCGATGCGCAAGGCGCATGCGGTGGCCGAATCGGCCAAGACCGGCGAGCCGGTGGCGAACCAGTTGCAGGTCCCGCCGTCGTGCAGTACCGACGCCGCACGCATCGCCGCACGGGTGCCGACAATCAGCTTCGGCTACACCCGGCTCGACGCCGGCCACCAGGACGGGCGCCTCGACATCGCGCTGGCCGAGGACATCGGCAAGGCGTTCTCCGGGCTCAAGGTCGAACTGCCCGGGCTGGGCCAAGCCGGTACCGCGCCATTCGACGTGAGCCTGGCGCTGCCGATCGCGGACCTGCGCACGTTCTGGATGGCCCAGGCCGAGGCGGTGGCGGCCAAGCCGTTCACCTGCCCGGCGCTGAGCGACATCAACGAAGGCTTCGCCAAGCTGGGCCCGGCCACGCAGAAAGCAGCGATCCCGCCGTTCGGCGACCTGCTGGGCGTGCGCCTGGCGCTGGATACGCTCACCGACAATCCCGCCTCCAGCCTGCCCACCTTCAGCGGCCGCCTGGTGCTGGCCACCAGCAACCCGACGGGCCTGCTGGCGATGGGCCAGATGATGGTGCCCGCGCTGGCGCAACTGAAGCTGACCAATGACGGCAAGCCGGTGGCGCTGCCGCAGCAGATGGCCGGCATGCTCGGCCAGCCCGGCTGGGTGGCAATGAGCGACAAGGCGCTGGCGCTCGGCGTGGGCGCCGGCGAGGATGCCAAGCTGGCCGACACCCTGAAGCAAGCTGGCGGCAACGCGGGCCAGATGGCGCGGATGCACCTGAGCGGCGCGATGTACCTGTCCTGGGTGCAGCTGATGCAGGACAAGGTCGACGCGCTCACCGCCGCGGCCAGCGCGATGAACAGCGGTGATGCATCGGCGGACACGCCCGATGACAGCGCCGCCCAGGCGGCAGAGGCGGCAGCACGTTCCAAGGCGCAGTTCGAGGCGATGAAGCGGCAGGCGCAGCGCGTGGAGGACATCCACGCCGAGATGCATGTCGAGGCCGGCGGCATGGTGATCACCAGCCAGACGACGCTGAAGTGACATAAGCGACGCCAAGGCAGCTCATTCCACCCCAGGCCGGGGCGCCGCGTGCGCCCCGGCCTTTTTGCGTGCGCAACACCCTGCCAACATGCTCGTGACTTCGCCTTCGCAAACCGCGGCGGCAGCTGAATCGCGGCGGCGCCTGCGCACATGGCGTTCACTCCGGCGCTGCTGTCATGGCCTCACGGATCGCAAGCCCAGCGACCCTGTTGTCTCCACCGACAACCCCTTCCCCAAGGAGATCGCCATGCACAACCTTCCCATGATTCGCCGCAGCATGATCGCCGCCGCCCTGACGCTCGCCTTCGCCGCCGTGCCGCTCAGCCCGGCTCTGGCGGCACAGGGTAGCGAGGCCGCCGCGCAGGCGTCGGACAACCAGACGGTGCCCGACAAGGCAGCCGACGCATGGATCACCACCAAGGTGAAGACCGAATTCGGCACCACCAAGGGCGTGAGCGCCACCGACATCAACGTGACCACCAACGACGGCGTGGTCACCCTGACCGGCAATGTCAGCAGCGCCAGCGAGAAGATGAACGCCGTGCGCGTGGCGCGGGGCGTCAAGGGCGTGAAGAGCGTCGACGCCTCCGCGCTGGCGATCAACCCCGCCGCAACGGGAGAGCACCACGACATGCCCTCGTCCAGCATGAGCAGTCACTGATCGAACGCGACAACCCGTGAACGGAAAAAGGAGCCGCGAGGCTCCTTTTTCTTTCCGCGGGACCGCTCTCTCAGCGGTTGAGCAGGTTGCTGCCGCCGAAGCTCTTGTCGTTGGGATCTTCTTCCAGCTCGACCCCGTCCAGCCCCTGCGACAAGGTGTGCGCGTCGCCCCCCTGGGCCAGTTTGATGCGCAGGCGCACCTCGTTGGAGCTGTCCGCGTAGCGCAGCGCATCCTCGTAGCTGATTTCGCCGGCGTGGTAGAGCTCGACCAGCGCCTGGTCGAAGGTCTTCATGCCCAGCAGGGTCGATTCCTTCATCAGCTCCTTCAGCTTGTGGATCTCGCCCTGGCGGATGTAGTCCTGCGCCAGCGGCGTGCCGAGCAGCACCTCCACCGCGACCCGGCGCGCCTTGCCATCGGGCGTGGGGATCAGCATCTGCGCCACGATGCCCTTGAGGTTCAGCGACAGGTCCATCAGCAGCTGCTGGCGGCGATCCTCCGGGAAGAAGTGCAAGATGCGGTCCATCGCCTGGTTGGCGTTGTTGGCGTGCAGGGTGCACAGCACCAGGTGGCCGGTCTCGGCGAAGGCGATGGCGTGGTCCATGCCTTCGCGGGTGCGGATTTCGCCGATCATGATCACGTCGGGCGCCTGGCGCAGGGTGTTCTTCAGCGCCGCATCCCAGCTGTCGGTGTCGATGCCGACCTCGCGCTGGGTGATGATGCAGCCCTCGTGCTTGTGCACGTACTCGATCGGGTCCTCGATGGTGATGATGTGGCCGGTGGAGTTGAGGTTGCGGTAGCCGACCATGGCCGCCAGCGAGGTCGATTTGCCCGAGCCGGTAGCGCCGACGAAGATGATGATGCCGCGCTTGGTCATCGCCAGTTGCTTGATCACCGGCGGCAGGTTCAGCTCTTCGGTGGTGGGGATCTTCGACTCGATCCGGCGCAATACCATGCCCACGCAGTTGCGCTGGTAGAAGCACGACACGCGGAAACGGCCCACGCCCTGCGCGGAAATCGCGAACTGGCACTCGTGGGTCTTCTCGAACTCCTCGCGCTGGCCCGGCGTCATCACGTTGAGCACCATGTCGCGCGCCTGCTGCACACTGAGCGGGCTCTGCGTGATCGGCACGATGCGGCCCTGCACCTTCATCGACGGCGCCACGCCGGCGGTGATGAACAGGTCCGATGCCTTCTTGTGCACCATCAGTTTCAGGAACGAGGTGAAATCGAAGTCGCTCATGGCTTTGACCCCGGGAATAGGGAATGGGGAACAGGGAATGGGAAAGCAAGGCGCGCCGCGAACCGGACGGACTCGGAAAACTGATGCAAGCGCGCCACTACGCGCTTTTCGACGATTCCCGATTCCCTATTCCCGATTCCCGGCTTCACTTGAAACTGTCCTTGTTCTTGGCGTAGCCCTGCGCCTGCTGGCGGGTTACCACGCCGCGCTTGACCAGGTCGAGCAGGCACTGGTCCAGGGTCTGCATGCCGAACTGCTGGCCGGTCTGGATCGACGAGTACATCTGCGCCACCTTGTCCTCGCGGATCAGGTTGCGGATGGCCGGGATGCCGACCATGATCTCGTGCGCCGCGATGCGGCCGCCGCCCACCTTCTTCAACAGCGACTGCGAGATCACCGCGCGCAGGCTTTCGGACAGCATCGAACGCACCATCGGCTTCTCGCCGGCAGGGAACACGTCGATGATGCGGTCGATGGTCTTGGCCGCCGAGCTGGTATGCACGGTGGCGAACACCAGATGGCCGGTTTCCGCCGCGGTCAGCGCCAGGCGAATCGTTTCGAGGTCGCGCAACTCGCCGACCAGGATGAAGTCCGGGTCCTCGCGCAACGCCGAGCGCAGCGCCTCGTTGAAGCCGTGCGTGTCGCGGTGCACCTCGCGCTGGTTGACCAGGCACTTCTGCGAGGTGTGCACGAACTCGATCGGATCCTCGATCGTGAGCATGTGCCCGTATTCGTTCTTGTTGATGTGGTCGACCATCGCCGCCAGCGTGGTCGACTTGCCCGAGCCGGTCGGCCCGGTCACCAGGATCAGGCCCTGCGGCTGCTCGATCAGCTCCTTGAACACGCGCGGCGCGCCCAGGTCTTCCAGCGTCAGCACCTCGGACGGAATGGTGCGGAACACCGCGCCGGCGCCACGGTTCTGGGTGAACGCGTTGACGCGGAAACGCGCCAGGCCGGGGATCTCGAACGAGAAATCGGTCTCGAAGAACTCCTCGTAGTCGCGCCGCTGCTTGTCCGACATGATGTCGTAGACCAACGAGTGCACCTGTTTGTGCTCGAGCGCGGGGATGTTGATGCGACGGACGTCGCCGTCGACGCGGATCATCGGCGGCAACCCGGCGGACAGGTGCAAATCCGAGGCCTTGTTCTTTACCGAGAAGGCAAGCAGTTCGGCAATGTCCATGAAGTCGTTTCCCCTCAACCGGTCGTCTGGATGGCATGAATGCGGATGCCGCAGAGGGGTCCGGACTATCGTTGCCAGCCGGCGACCGGGCGCGCAACCGCTGCCCTTCGGAACCGTGCGGACCGGCAACCCGAATCCCCCTGTAGCCGCGTCGATACTACTCGCGCAAGCGGCTGTGCGGCCAGCCTTTCCCGCCTATCATGCCCAAACCGCAACGGGGATTTGCGCATCCCGTCGAAAAACGTGAGGTTGCCCCGCCGCCCGCCTCGCCGCGATGGCACGGGCGCACCGCTCGCGCGCCGATGAACCGGCTTCCGGTAAGGTAGGCGGCTGCAACGATCAAGGAGTCCCGCATGACACGATTAGCCTTCATCGGCGGCGGCAATATGGCGCGCAGCCTGATAGGCGGCCTGCTGAAGACGGGCGTCGCCCCCGCCACGATCAGCGTCGCCGAGCCCCGCGCCGAGGGGCGCCAGGAGCTGGGCCGCGATTTCGGCATCGCCTGCTACGCGGAGAACCGGCTGGCGGCGGCCGAAGCCGAGGTGATCGTGCTGGCGGTCAAGCCGCAAGTGCTGCCCTCCGTCCACGGCGAGCTGCAGGACATCCTGCAGCGCCAGCGCCCCTTGCTGATCTCGATCGCCGCCGGTGTGCGGCTGGACCAGCTCGAACGCTGGTTCGGCGCCGGCCTGCCGATCGTGCGCTGCATGCCGAACACGCCCGCGCTGATCGGTGCAGGCGCGACCGGGCTGTGCGCCAACGCTCGCGTCAGCCCGGCCCAGAAGGCGCAGGCGCAGCACATCCTCGACGCTGCCGGACTCACCCGCTGGATCGATGACGAAGCCCTGATGGATACCGTCACCGCGATCTCCGGTTCGGCGCCGGCCTATTTCTTCGCCCTGGTGGAAGCGCTGGAGGAAGCCGCCGTGAGCCAGGGCCTGCCGCGCGACACCGCGCGCGCACTGGCCGCGCAAACCTGCTTCGGTGCCGGCCGCATGCTGATCGAAAGCGGCGACGACCCCGCCGTGCTGCGCCAGCGGGTGACCTCGCCGCACGGCACCACCCAGGCCGCGCTGGAAAGCTTCGGCGCCGACGGGCTGCCGCGGATCGTGGCCAGGGCCGTGGCCGCCGCCACCCGCCGCGGCGCCGAGCTCGCCGCCGAACTGGACGCGCAGCCGTGAGCTATCTGTTCAATGCACTCTCGATGCTGATCGGTCTGGCCTTCGACGCCGTGGTGATCCTGTTCCTGCTGCGGGTGACGGCCGAAGCCTGCCGTGCCGATTTCAACAACCCGCTCAGCCAGTTCATCTACCGCACCACCAACCCGATGCTGGCGCCGATCCGCCGCGTGCTGCCGAACTGGCGCCGCATCAACCTTGCCGGCCTGCTGCTGGCGTGGCTGGCGATGCTGCTCAAGCGCCTGCTGCTGTTCGCCCTGGTCGGGGTGATGCCCAACCTTGCCGGCCTGCTGGTGCTGTCGCTGGCCGAACTGTTCGACTTCGTGCTGCTGTTCTACATCGTGCTGATCTTCGGCTGGTCGCTGCTGAGCATGTTTTCCGTCGATCGCCGCCAGCCGATGCTGCGCCTGGTGGAGAAGATCGTCGCCCCGCTGCTGCGCCCGCTCGACGGCAAGCTGGTGTTCGGCCAGATCGATTTCGCGCCGATGGCGGTGATCATCGTGCTGTTCCTCGCCCGCATGCTGATCGCCGCGCCGCTGCTGGATCTGGGGGCCGCACTGGCCGTGGGCGGCTGAGGCCACCCGGTGCCGGGCGGCGGGTCTTGCCCGCCGACTTCTGCGCGAAGCCACCGCGCACCCCTTCTTTGGCCCGGCCCGGCCTGCACCGTACAATTGCGTCTTTAGCCGACACCCACGCGCGCGCCTGCGCGCCAGCGAGCGTTTCCCGATGGAAAAGAGTTTCGAACCCGCCCGGATCGAGTCGACGTGGTATGCGCGCTGGGAAGCCAGCGGTGCGTTCAAGCCGAGCGGCCAGGGCGAGCCGTACTGCATCCTGCTGCCGCCGCCGAACGTCACCGGCACGCTGCACATGGGCCATGCGTTCCAGCAGACGGTGATGGACATGCTGGTGCGCTACCAGCGCATGCGCGGCATGAACACCTTGTGGCAGGTCGGCACGGACCATGCCGGTATCGCGACCCAGAAGATCGTGGAGAACCAGCTCGCCGCCGAGAAAAAGACCCGGCATGACCTGGGCCGCGATGCCTTCGTCGAACGGGTATGGCAGTGGAAGGAGGAATCCGGCTCCACCATCACCCACCAGATGCGCCGCATCGGCGCCGCCGCCGACTGGTCGCGCGAACGCTTCACCATGGACGAAGGCCTCTCCACCGCCGTGCGCAAGGTGTTCATCGACTGGTACCGTGCGGGACTGATCTACCGCGGCAACCGGCTGGTGAACTGGGACCCGCTGCTGGGCACCGCGGTGTCGGATCTCGAAGTGAACAACGTCGAGCGCGACGGCCACATGTGGTCGATCCGCTACATGGCCACCGACGGCGCCGCGTCGCTGGTGGTCGCCACCACACGACCGGAAACCATGCTCGGCGACGTCGCCGTGGCGGTGCACCCGGAGGACCCGCGTTACGCGCACCTGATCGGCCACACGCTGCATCTGCCGCTCACCGGCCGGCAGATCCCGGTGATCGCCGACGACTACGTCGACAAGGACTTCGGCACCGGCTGCGTGAAGATCACGCCGGCACACGACTTCAACGACTACGCGATCGGCCAGCGGCACAAGCTGCCGCCGATCACCATCTTCACGCTGGACGCGAAGGTCAACGACAACGCGCCGGAGAAATACCGCGGGCTGGATCGCTACGAAGCGCGCAAGGCCGTGCTGGCCGACCTCGAGGCCGCCGGTCTGCTGGTCGAGACCAAGTCGCACAAGCTGCAGGTGCCGGTGAGCCAGCGTTCGGACGCGGTGATCGAGCCGATGCTGACCGACCAGTGGTTCGTCGATCTCACGTCGGATGTCCAGACGGACGGGCGTCCCGGCGGCCGCAAGGCGATCACCGAGCCGGCACTGGATGCCGTGCGCTCGGGCGAGATCAGGTTCGTGCCGGAAAATTGGACCAACACGTACACGCAGTGGCTGGACAACATCCAGGACTGGTGCGTCAGTCGCCAGCTGTGGTGGGGGCACCGCATCCCGGCGTGGTACGACGAGGCCGGCAACATCTTCGTGGGCGAGGACGAAGCCGACGCGCGTGCACATGCCGCGACCGCGCCGGTCGGCGCGCTGCGTCAGGACGACGACGTGCTGGACACCTGGTTTTCTTCCGCGCTGTGGCCGTTCTCCACCCTGGGCTGGCCGGCCGATGGTCCGGTGAAGAACGAGCGCGGCGAAGTCGTGGCGAACTGGCAGCAGGACAAGATCTTCCTGCCCAGCGCGGTGCTGGTCACCGGCTTCGACATCATCTTCTTCTGGGTCGCGCGCATGGTGATGACCACGAAGTACTTCACCGGCAAGATCCCGTTCCGCGAGGTCTACATCAACGCCATCGTGCGTGACGCCGAAGGCCAGAAGATGTCCAAGTCCAAGGGCAACACGCTGGACCCGCTGGACCTGATCGACGGCATCGCGCTGGAGCCGCTGGTGGAGAAATCCACCAGGTCGCTCTTGATCCCGCAGGTGCGCGCCAAGGTCGAGAAGCGCATCCGCAAGGACTACCCCGACGGCATCCCGGCGATCGGCACCGACGCGCTGCGCTTCACCTTCGCCGCGCTGGCCAGCTACAGCCGCACGATCAACTTCGACATCAAGCGCGCCGAGGGCTACAAGGCGTTCTGCAACAAGTTGTGGAATGCGGCGCGGTTTGTACTGATGAACCTGCCCGAGGGACAGATCGCCGCTCCCCAAGGCCTGCCCGCCACCGAAGCGGAGCGGTGGATTCTCACCCGCCTGAAGCAGACGCTGGCCGAGGTCGAGCAGCACTTCGTCAGCTACCGCTTCGACCATCTGGCACAGGCGTTGTACGAGTTCGTGTGGAACGAGTATTGCGACTGGTTCCTGGAACTGTCCAAGCCGGCATTGAATGGCGATGATGCCGCCGCTGCGGCGTCGACCCGACACACCTTGCTGGTGGTGCTGGAATCGGTCCTGCGCGCGCTGCATCCGGTGACCCCGTTCATCACCGAGGAGATCTGGAAAGACGTGGGGCCGAAGCTCGGCCTGACCGAGGGAAGCCTGATCCACCGACCGTGGCCGAAGGCCGATGACATCGTGGCGGATCACGCGGCGACGGGCGAGATCGAGTGGTTCAAGAACGTGTTGTCCGGCATCCGCAAGATCCGTTCGGAAATGAACATCTCGCCGGCCAGGACGATCCCGCTGTTGTTCGCCGACGGTGACGCCAGCGACCATGCGCGAGTGACCAAGTTCGCGGCGCAAATCAGCTTCCTCGCCCGCACTGAAACGCCGCAATGGATCGAAGTCGGCACCGACGAGCCTGCGTCGGCCGCCGCGGTGGTCGGCGCACTGCGGGTGATGATTCCCTTGGCCGGCCTGATCGATCTGGAGGCGGAGAAGGCGCGCCTGGCCAGGGAGATCAGCCGGATCGAGGTCGAGATCAGGAAATGCGAAGGCAAGCTCGGCAACGCGAATTTCGTCGCCAACGCGCCGGCCGAGGTGGTGGCGCAGGAGCGGCAGCGCATCACGGACTGGAACACCACGCTGGCCGCCCTGCGCGAACAGGCCGGCAAGCTGTAACGGCGGGCAGCGCACCACGCTGCTTCGTTTTTTTGGCGACCGGGTTCTTGCTTATTGCTCGATATGGCCTGCGGCCATATCGAGCGCCATCACGATCGCGTCCTCGCGTCCGTCGCGTGCCGGGTAATAGCGCGGGCGCCTTCCGATTTCGTGGAAGCCCACCGACTCGTACAAGGCTTTCGCGCCCGGGTTGGACGGGCGCACTTCGAGGAAGATTCGTTCGGCCCGGTTCCAGCGCGCCACGTCGAGCAGGCGCATCAGCAGATGCCGGCCGAGACCGCGGCCTCGATGGTCCGGGCCGATGCACAAATTGAGCAAGTGCGCCTCGCCGGCACCGGTCGAGAGAATGCCGTAGCCGGCCACGCTGCCATCCACGCACAGCACCCAGCACGAATGCCCTGCCCGCACGCAATCGCCGAAGATGCCCGGCGACCACGGGAACTCGTACGAGGCGTTCTCCAGCGCGCTGACTGCGGCCAGATCGTCCAGGTACATGCCGCGCACCTGGATCGCCGCCCTCGGCACCGCGACCATCGTTCAGGCTCCCGTGTCGGCCAGGGCGCGGCGCACGCTGCGCAGCGCGTTCCACAACCGGCGCTTGGCCGCCGCATCGGCCAGCACCAGCTTCGGCTCGTCGGCCAACACGATCAGCGCCTGGCTCATCACGGCCGCGGGCAAGGCGCGGCCGAGCGCATGTGCCTGCGCGTCGCCGAAGACCAGATAGGCGCGCGCTGCGGGCACCGGCGCCGCCAGTTGGCCGTCCTTCACGTTGATCCGCGCCGCGCGCGCCAGTGCCGCACCGCCGGCATGCAGCGCGCGGCCCAGCAGATCGAGTTCGCGGGCATGGCACGACGCCGGCAGGATCACGATGCAAGCCACGCCGGCGCCGTCGCTCTCCGGCTCGACCAGGGTCGACGCAGCCGCCGCCCTGCGGCGAACCCACGGGGTCAGCCCCAGCGCATGCAGAACCCGGGCGCGATGGGCGGCGGGCATGGGCGCGTTCACCTGGCGGTTCGCCGCGCACGGCGCCGGTGCGCGATCCGCGCCGCGACGGTCCACACCGGCCCGGACAGCAGGTACACGGTGAACCCCGCCAGCAGCACCCGCGCCGGCGCCAGGTACAGCAAGGCAAGCAGCAGCACCGCCACCACCATCCAGGCGAACGGCACGCGGCCGCGCTCGCCCATCGGCAGCGACTTGAAACTGAAATAGCGGAAGCGGCTGACCATCAGCAGGCCGGTGACCACCACGATCGCCGTGCTGGCGAATGACAGCTCGGCGCCGGTCCAGCCGGCCTTCTCCATGGTCCACACGAACGACATGTTCACCGCCGCCGCGGCCGGACTGGCCAGCCCCTGGAAATAGCGCTTGTCGGCCACGCCCGCCTGCGTGTTGAAGCGGGCCAGCCGCAGCGCGGCGCAGGCGGCATAGATGAACGCGCAGGCCCAGCCCAGCTTGCCCCACAGCGGCCCCACGTCGCGCAGCGCGGACAGCGACCACGTGTACATCACCAGCGCCGGGGCGAGCCCGAAGCTGACCAGGTCCGACAGCGAGTCGTACTGCACGCCGAACTCGGTCTGCGTGCCGGTCATGCGCGCCACGCGGCCATCCATGCCGTCGAGCACCGCCGCCAGGAACACCGCGATGGCCGCCTCGATGTAATGGCCGCCGATGCTGGAAATGATCGCGTAGAACCCGGCGAACATCGCCGCGGTGGTGAACAGGTTCGGCAACAGGTAAATGCCGCGGTGCCGAGGCGGTTGAACGGGCATGGATGGACTCATGAAGCAGGATCGTGACGGAGTAGGCGCAGTGTAAACCATCGCCTGCTTGAGTCCGGGGCGCCGGAGTGATAACAAGGAACGACCGATTTTTCCCGCTCCGGAGACCCCCATGCACCGTTCGCTGATTGTGGTGGCACTGCTGTTGTTCGCCCCGCTGTGTGCCGCCCAGGTCTACAAGTGGACCGACGCCAGCGGCACCGTGCACTACTCCGAGGCGCCGCCGGCGCAGGGGGTCAAGTACAGCAAGGTCACCACTACCGGCACGGTGGAACCCCTGGTCAAGCCGGCCGAACGAAGCAATTCGGAGGACGCCACGAGCGGCAGCAACGAGCCCACCGTTACGGCAAAGACGATGGCCGACACGCCGGAGAACCGCAAATCGCTGTGCGCCTCCCTGCAGTCCAACCTGGCGACCCTGCAGGGCAGCGGCCCCGTGGTGATGGAGAAGAACGGCAAACCCAGCGCACTGGACGCCTCCCAGCGACAACAACAGATTGCCACCGCCCAAGCCCAGTACGACCAGTACTGCCAGGGCAAGTAAGCCCGCCGGGCCGCACTCCGGCGGCGGTGACGCCGCTACAATGGGCGTTTCACACGCCGGAACAGCCCGCATGCGCCTCAGCCAATTCCACCTGGCCACCGTCAAGGAGGTCCCGGCCGACGCCGAGATCGCCAGCCATCGCCTGATGCTGCGCGCCGGCATGATCCGCCGGCTGGCCTCCGGCCTGTACACCTGGAGTCCGCTGGGGCTGCGGGTGTTGCGCAAGGTCGAGCGCATCGTGCGCGAGGAAATGGATCGCGCCGGCGCGATCGAATTGCTGATGCCGACCATCCAGCCGCGGGAACTGTGGGAGGAAACCGGCCGCTGGGCGAAATTCGGCCCGCAGCTGCTGAAGATTCGCGACCGCAAGGAGCAGGAATTCTGCTACGCGCCCACCGCCGAGGAAGTGATTACCGATTACGCCCGCAACGAGCTGAAAAGCTACAAGCAGCTGCCGGTCAATTTCTACCAGATCCAGACCAAGTTCCGCGACGAGATCCGTCCGCGTTTCGGCGTCATGCGCGCGCGCGAGTTTCTGATGAAGGATGCCTATTCGTTCCATCTCGGGCAGGAGTCGCTGGCGGAAACCTACACCGCGATGTACCAGGCCTACGTGCGCATTTTCACTCGCCTCGGCCTGAGCTTCCGCGCGGTGCAGGCCGACACCGGCGCCATCGGCGGCAATGCCAGCCATGAATTCCAGGTACTCGCCGACTCGGGCGAGGACGCGATCGCGTTTTCCGATGGCTCCGATTACGCCGCCAACCTCGAGAAGGCCGAAGCGCTGCCCCCGTCCGTCGAACGCCCGGCGCCGGCCGCCAGCCTGCAGCGCGCGGACACGCCGACCCAGAAAACCATCGCCGACGTCGCCGCTTTCCTGAAAGTGCAGCCGCGGCAGTGCGTGAAAACCCTGCTGGTGCGCGGCGTCGACGGACTGGTCGCGCTGTGCCTGCGCGGCGACCACGAACTCAACGAGGTCAAGGCCGGCAAGCTGGCCGAGCTGCCGGGCGAGATGGTGCTGGCCGGCGAAGAGGAAATCCGCGCCGCCTGCGGCACGCGCCCCGGGTTCATCGGCCCGGTCGGCCTGCCCGATTCCATTCCGGTGATCGTCGACCGCGACGCCGCCGTGCTGGCCGATTTCGTCTGCGGCGGCAACGCCGACGGCGTGCACTGCACCGGCGCCAACTGGGAGCGCGACGCGCGCATCACCCGCATCGCCGACCTGCGCAACGTGATCGAGGGCGATGCCTCGCCAGACGGCCACGGCAAGCTGCACCTGGCCCGCGGCATCGAAGTGGGCCACGTGTTCCAGCTGGGGACGAAATATGCCGACGCCCTGCGCGCCACCGTGATCGACGAAGGCGGCAAGGCCCAGGTGATGGCCATGGGTTGCTACGGCATCGGGATCAGCCGCATCGTCGCCGCTGCCATCGAACAGCGCCACGACGACGCAGGCATCGTCTGGCCCGAGGCGATGGCGCCCTGGCGCGTGGTGGTGTGCGTGATCAACCCGAAGAACGCTTCCGCCGCGGTCAACGAGGCAGCCGAGGCGCTCTATCAGGCGCTGAGCCAGCGCGGCATCGAAACCGTACTGGACGATCGCGGCCTGCGCCCCGGCAACATGTTCGCCGACATGGAGCTGATCGGCATTCCCCATCGGGTGGTGATGAGCGAACGCGGGCTGGCCGCCGGGACGCTGGAATATCGCGGACGCGAGGACGGCGAGAGCCGCACGTTGAGCCAGGATGAATTGTTCGCACTGCTGGCCTGATTAATGATACCGGCGGGTTTCGAATATCGGCATATTCGCCCGTGCAAGCCTGCTTCATAATCGTTTCGAATATGAACTGTGACGGGAGACATGGAGTCTCCCGCTTTACAAATGTTTGCCCGATCATGGAAAATCCCGACAGGCCGGCATTCACCATGCCCGCATTGCCTCGATAATGGGGCATGATTCGTCACCCTCACCGGAGTCCGTCCATGGCCGTCGATATCAAGAATCTCAACCACAACCAGCTCAACGACCTGATCAGCAAGGCACAAAGCCGTCAGGACGAATTGCGCAAGGAAAAGGTCGTCAAACTGCGCGAGAAGATCCATGCGCTGATCAAGGCCGAGGGTTATTCGTTCGAAGACATTTTCGGCGGCGCCCGCAAGAGCAAGCGCGCCGGCGCCAAGGTGGCCCCGAAGTACCGCAACCCGGCCAACCCGGCGCAGACCTGGTCCGGCCGCGGCAAGCGCCCGCACTGGTTCAACGACGCGCTGAAGGCGGGCAAGAAGGAAAAGGACCTGGCGATCTGATCGCGGCCCCCACGCCATGGAAACAACGCCGGCCTCGCGCCGGCGTTTTTTTTGGCTCGAACCATCCGGCACTCATTGGTTTGCCGCGCGAGGTACATGCTTCCGACCCCTCCCTTCAACGCTGTTCTCGCCAAACCGGAAGTACCCCTTCTCGATCCTCCCTGCGTCGCAGGATGAAGAGGCGAAAGCGCCGTGCAGGCCCGTCTTCCTGGTGAAACGGTCGCGTGCCGTCCGGCGACTTCGATCGTTTTTCTACAGGGAGCGCCGGGGCGAGATCAGCAGGTCGCCGAACATCAGCCCCGCGACCAGCGAGACCAGCAAGGTGATCAGCAGCAGGCCGGCGTCCAGGCCGGGCGAGGTGTCGCGTTCGAGCAGGAACGACATGCTGCGGAAGCCCACGCTGCCCGGCACCAGCAGCAGGATGCCCGGCTCGCGGATCACGGCGCCGGGCCGGTGCGCGTAACGCGCGTAGATGTTCGCAAGCGCGCCAAGCAGCAGACCGCCCAGGAACACGCCCACCGGCGCGCCCGGCAGCGAGGTGGAGAGCTCGCCGCCCCAGCGCGTGGCGACATAGCCCACCACCACCGCCGCGATCACCGCCGGCCAGTCGCGCCAGGCGGCGCGAAACAGGATCGCGAAGGCGATCGCGGCGACCAGCAGCACCGGGTAATCGGTCCATGTCGGCAGCGGCGGCAAGGCGAAATCGCGCGCCGTGATGCCGAGTGCGCTGCAAAACTCGGTGGCGGCGATGACGCCGAAGGTCAGCTTGAGCAGCGTGGCCATGGCACCGCCCATGCGCGCCATGCCGGAAACCAGGTGCTGGCTGGAGATCTCGCGCACGGCCGTGGTCAACGACATGCCCGGGATCAGGATGATCAGGCTGGCCAGCACCACCGACTTGATCGCCAACGGCACGATGAAGGCGCTGACCAGGATCGCCACCGTGGTCGCCACCAGCGCGCTGATCGCATCGCTGGCCACTGCCAGTTGCGGCCGCACGGCGGCCGCCAGGGTGATGCAACCGATGATCGCGCCGATCACCGCCGCGACCAACAGGTCCACCCACGAGCTGTGCAGGAACAGCGCCGCGATGGCGGCCGCGGACAAGCCATAGCTGGCGATCAGCCCGATCTTCTCGCGCCGGCTGTCCGGCCGCCCGAGTTCACGCAGCAGGCGAAAGCCCTCACGCAGGCCCAGCTCGCCGGCAATCGCGCGATCGGCGATGTCGTCGGCCTGGCACAGCCGCTCCAGATTCACCTCGCCCGGCGGCAGCCGCACCACCTGGGTGGTCGTCGCCACGCGCTCCTCGCCCTGGGCGAGGTCGGCGAAGGAAATGATGACCGCGGTAGGGCTGGACCACACGTCGGCGGACAAGCCCAGCCGCTGCGCCACACCGGCCACGGCCATCTCCAGTCGCGGCGCGGTGGTGCCGTACTGGTGCAGGCGCCGCGCCAGCTCCAGCACGAACGCCATCCGCGTGTTCAGCGCGGTGGTGGCGAATTGCTGCTGGCTGATGGTGCCGCTCATGCCACCGCGCGCACCTGCAGGGTGGAACCATCGACGGCGATCACTTCCACGGTGGCGCCCAGCGGCAGGTCCGGCCCGTTGACCAGCCACTGGCCGTCGCCCACGCGGGCCTTGCCGCGACCATTGACGATCGCCTCGACCAGCTCATAGCGCTGGCCGATCATCTGCTCGGCGCGGCGATTGAGCCGCTCGCTGCCCGGCGTACGACGCTCCAGCTTCGGCCGCAGCCAGCGCGCGTAGGCCACGCAGAAAGCGAACGCCAGCAGGCCGAAGATGATGGCCTGCGCCAGCAGGCCCAGCGACGGCACGGCCCACAGCAGCACGCCCATCGCCGCCGCGGCCAGGCCGATCCACAGCAGGAAATAGCCCGGCAGCAGCAGCTCGCCGGCAATCAGCAGCAGCGCCAGGATCCACCACAGGTAATGCACGGCAAGTTGCCACATGGTCGAGGACTCCACTCAGCGCAGCGGCGGCACCGGCGCGGCCGCCGGGCGCTGCTGCTGGGTCAGGGATTCCTTGGCCAGTTCGGCGATGCCGGCCATCGCGCCGATCACGCCGGTGGCCTCGATCGGCAGCAGCAGCATCTTCTGGTTGGGTGAATTGGCCATCTCCTTCAGCGCACCGATGTAGTTGTTGGCGACGAAGTAGTTCAGCGCATTGATGTTGCCGCCGGCGATCGCGTCGGAGACCATCGTGGTGGCCTTGGCTTCGGCCTCGGCGGTGCGCTCGCGCGCTTCGGCGGCGCGGAAGGCGGCCTCCTTCTCGCCCTCGGCGGACAGGATCGCCGACTGCTTCTCGCCCTCGGCCTTGAGGATCGCCGCCTGGCGGAAGCCCTCGGCGTCGAGGATGTTGGCGCGCTTCTCGCGCTCGGCCTTCATCTGCCGCGCCATCGCGTCGATCAGGTCGCGCGGCGGCGAGATGTCCTTGATCTCGATGCGGTTGACCTTGACGCCCCACGGATGGGTGGCTTCATCCACCACGCGCAGCAGGCGGGCGTTGATCTCGTCGCGCTTGCTCAGGCTTTCGTCCAGGTCCATCGAGCCGAGCACGGTGCGGATGTTGGTCATCACCAGCGCCAGCGAGGCCTGCTCCAGGTTGGCCACTTCATAGGCCGCCTTGGCCGCGTCCAGCACCTGATAGAACACCACGCCGTCCACGCGCACCACCGCGTTGTCCTTGGTGATGACATCCTGCGAGGGGACGTCCAGCACCTGCTCCATCATGTTCATCTTGTGCCCGATCGCCTGGTAGATCGGGATCAGGAAATGCAGCCCCGGACTCAGCGTGCCGGTGTACTTGCCGAACGTCTCCACCGTCCATTCGTAACCCTGCGGCACGATGCGCACCAGCTTGACGATGCCGATGACGACCACGACCAGGATGACCAGCGCCAGCAGTTGTGCGATACCCATGAAACTCTCCCCTTTCCATGAAGGTGTCAGTATAGGCGAGCGCCGGCCCGTCGAGCGGGCCCGACCTTGGCGTCATGGAACGATCATCGCGGCCGCAGCCGGGCAACCCGTCGCTGTCATCGTCGCGTAACATGGCCGTGGTTCCATGGCGCCGGCTGCCACTGGGCACATGCATGCAAAAACGCATCCTGATCATCGAAGACGAGGCTCCGATCCGCGACATGGTGGCGTTCGCGCTGCGCCGCGCGGAGATGCTGCCGGTCTGCGCCGCCGACGCCGGCGAGGCGCAGCTGGCGATCGCCGAGGCGGTGCCCGACCTGATCCTGCTCGACTGGATGCTGCCGGGCATCAGCGGCATGGACCTGGCCCGACGCCTGCGCCGCGAGGAGCTGACCCGCGACCTGCCGATCATCATGCTCACCGCTCGCGGCGAGGAGACCGATCGCGTGGCCGGCCTCGATGCCGGTGTGGATGACTACGTGGTCAAGCCGTTCTCCACCCGCGAGCTGGTGGCGCGGATCAAGGCGGTGCTGCGCCGCAGCCAGGGCGAGGACGGCGCCGGCATGATCGAGCTGGGCGGGCTGCGTCTGGACGGCCAGGCGCACCGGGTGTTTGCCGGCGACGAACCGGTGCACCTGGGGCCCACCGAATACCGCCTGCTGCACTTCTTCATGAGCCACAGCGAGCGCGTGTATTCCCGCGCGCAACTGCTCGACCACGTCTGGGGCGGCAGCGTCTACGTCGAGGAGCGCACCGTCGACGTGCACATCCGGCGCCTGCGCAAGACGCTGGAGGCATGGGGCCTGGACACCCTGATCCAGACGGTGCGCGGCACCGGTTACCGCTTCTCCGCGCAGCCCGCGCCCGTGCGGCCCTGAGCGATTCCGGCCGGCGCATGCGCAGCATCCGCACCCGCTTCGATACCGGCTTCCTCGTCATCGTGATCGGCTCGATGGCCGGCGCGACCGTCGCCGCGCTGTGGACATCGCCGTGGTGGGCGTTCGGCATCGCCCTGGGCGGCGAAGCCGTCGCGCTGGGATGGTGGCTGCGCGCACGCCGCACGCGTCGGACGCGGCCCGATGCGCCCACCCAGCTTCGCGCCGCACGCGCCTTGCGCCAGTCGCGCCTGCGCGCGCAGTTGCACGACGTGCGCGACGCGGTAGGCGCACTGGCCGATGCCGTGGTGCTGTTCGACGCTCAGGGACGCGTGCGCTGGTTCAACGCGGCCGCCACCCGTCTGCTCGGCGTGCGGCGCGAACACGTCGGGCAATCGCTCGCGCAATGGCTCGACGGCAGTGAACTGGGCGCGTGGCTGCGCACGAATGCCGCGCAGCCGGCCACCGACCTGCCCGCACCAGCCGACGCGTCGCTGCGCCTGGCCGCGACGATCATCCCCTTCGGCCAGCGGTTGAAAGTGCTGCTGGCGCGCGACATCAGCACGCTGAGCCGGCTGGAGCAGGTGCGCCGCGATTTCGTGGCCAACGTCTCGCACGAATTGCGCACGCCGTTGACGGTGATCCACGGCTACCTGGAATTGCTCGACCCGGCCGACGTGCCCGAGCTGGCGTCAGTGCTCGGCGAGATGCGCATGCAGTCGCAGCGGATGCAGCAGATCGTCGAGGATCTGCTGACCCTGTCGCGGCTGGAAACGCGCGAGGCCCTGCCGGAAGAGGAAGTGGCCATGGTTCCGCTGCTGGAGACGCTGCGCCGCGAGGCGGTGGCGCTCAGCCAGGGCCGGCACCGCATCAGCGTCGAGGCGACCACCGCGGTGCGCCTGCGCGGCTCGATCCACCACCTGCACAGCGCGTTTTCCAACCTGGTGAGCAACGCCGTGCGCTATACGCCCAGCGGCGGCGAGATCGTGATCGGCTGGCGGCAGACCGCCGACGGCGGCGCGATCTTCTCCGTGCGTGACAGCGGGCTGGGCATCTCCGCCGAACACCTGGTGCGGCTCACCGAGCGCTTCTACCGCGTCTCGTCCAGCCGCTCGCGCGAGTCCGGCGGCACCGGCCTGGGCCTGTCCATCGTCAAGCACGTGCTCAACCTGCACCAGGGGCGCCTGGTGATCGAGAGCGAGCCCGGCCGCGGCTCGACCTTCTCCTGCGTGATGGAAGCCTCACGCGTGTTGCCGCCGGACCGCGGCGGCATCTTCCGCGCCGAGACCCCGGCCAACTGAGCCGCGCCTGCGCGCAATCCCCTTGTCGCAAAAAAAACGGCGTGGAGAAAATCCACGCCGGGAGCCGATTCAGGAGGGGGAGCGGCATCTCGAAGATGCCTGCCATGGAGGGGAGTGCCTGGCAGGCGCAGGCATTGTCGCGGCGCCGCGTGACAAGCCGATGACACGCGGGGCTGGTTTTTTTGTCACGACGGCCGTGCGCGATACCTTCCCGCGGCGCGCGCAAGTCGGCAAGCGCACAAGCGTCATGCAGCCGTCGCCCGCGTGCAACAGGGCGGCGCCACGATCGTTGCCAGTTCCGATCGGAGAGCAGCGATGCGCGTCAGCTTCGTCACGGAAACCTGGCCGCCCCAGGTCAACGGTGTCGCCCTCACCGTGCGCACGCTTGCCGCCGGGCTGGCCGCACGCGGGCTCGGCGTCGACGTGGTACGCCCCGGTGGTGGGGGCCACGACGGCAGGGTCGAGCTGGTCCGCGCACGCGGCGTGGCGTTGCCGCGCTACCCGGGCATGCAGTTCGGCCTGCCCGCAGGCAGTGCGCTGCGTCGGCGCTGGCAGGCGAAGCGGCCCGACGCGGTGTACGTCGCCACGGAAGGTCCGCTGGGCGCCTCGGCGCTACGCGCGGCCAACGCATTGCAGATCCCGGTGGTGAGCGGTTTCCACACGCGCTTCCACGACTACGCTGCCCACTATGGCGTCGGGCTGCTGGCGCCGCTGGTACGCAACCACCTGCTCGGGTTCCACCGCCGCGCGCAGATGACCCTGGTGCCGACCAGCGCGCTGCACGCCGAGCTGACCGACGCCGGTGTCGGCCACGTGCGCAAGCTGCGCCGCGGCGTCGACGTCCGGCTGTTCTCGCCGGAACGGCGCGATCCGGCGCTGCGCCGCAGCTGGGGCGCGGATGACGAGACGCCGGTACTGCTGTGCGTCGGACGGCTCGCCGCGGAGAAGAACCTGAACCTCGCCGTGGAGGCGCTCCGCGCGCTGCAGGCACGCACGCCCGCCGCCCGCCTGGTGATGGTCGGCGACGGTCCGCAGCGCGCGGCGCTCGCCAGCGCCTGCCCGGAGGCCCTGTTCGTCGGCACCAGGCACGGCGCGGATCTGGCCGCGCACTACGCCAGCGCGGACGTGTTCCTGTTCCCGAGCCTGTCGGAGACTTTCGGCAACGTGGTACTGGAAGCGATGGCCTCGGGGTTGGCGCTGGTGGCGTTCGACCACGCGGCCGCGCAGGAGCACGTCGTCGACGGCCTTTCCGGGCGCGTGGTGCCGCCCGCGGACGCGCGCGGTTTCATCACCGCGGCCTATCAGCTCGGCGCGGACCCGGCGACCCGGCGCCGACTCGCTGCCAATGCGCGGCGCGCGGCGCTGCGGTGCCCGCCGGACATGGTGATCGCGGAATTCGAGGCTTTGCTGGTCTCGCTGCTGCATGGCCATTCCGATGACCGTCTCCGCGCCGTCGCCTGAACCGCCAACCGCGTCGCTGGACGCACTGCTGTGCCGCGCCGCCAGCCGCTGGGGCGCGCACCGTGCGGTGCAACGGACCTTCGGCGTGGTCAGCCGCCTCGGCGACGGGTGGCTCTGGTATGGGCTGATCGCCACGCTGGCCATCGGCGGCGGTGACCGCGGCCGGCACGCCGCGCTGCAGATGGCCGGCACCGGCATCGTGGCGTGGCTGCTCTACCGCACGCTGAAACGCCGCACCCGTCGCCCGCGGCCGTTCCGCGTGCATCGCGAAGTGATCGCGCGCGCCCCGCCGCTGGACGAGTTCAGCTTCCCGTCGGGACATACGCTGCACGCGGTGAGCTTCGGCATCGTCGCCGCCGGCTGGTTTCCCGTGCTGGCCCTGCCGCTGACACTGTTCGCCGTGCTGGTGGCGATGTCGCGCGTGGTGCTGGGCCTGCACTACCCCAGCGACGTGCTCGCCGGCGCCGCACTCGGCGCGCTGCTCGGCCTCGCCTCGCGCGGGCTCGACGCCGCGCTGGTCGGCGCCCTGGCGGGTTGAACCGCCCTCACCCGCCGCCCCGCCCATGACCATCGCAAGCGCGCCGCAGCACATCGAGCCGGAGCCGGCCAGCGTCGATTTCCGCGCAGCGAACCTGTACCTCAACCATGAACTTTCGGCGCTCGAATTCAATGCCCGGGTGCTGGCCCAGGCACGCAACGCCACGGTACCGCTGCTGGAGCGGCTGCACTTCCTGTGCATCTCGGTGCGCAACCTCGACGAGTTCTTCGAGGTGCGCGTGGCCAGCCTCAGGCACTGGATCGCCTACGGCGACGCGCGCCCGGGTCCGGACGGCATGCCCCTGGCCGGGGTGCTCGCGCGGGTGCGCGAAAACGCCACCCGGCTGATGCACGCCCAGTACGAAACGTGGCACGACGAGCTGCGCCCGGCACTGGCGCGCGAGGGCATCGTGTTCATCGACGGCGCGCCCTGGTCGCCTGCACAGACGCGCTGGGCGCGCACGCACTTCGAGCGCGAGATCCTGCCGGTGCTCTCGCCGCTGGGCCTGAATTCTGCCCACCCGTTCCCGCGGATACTCAACAAGAGCCTCAATGTCGCGGTGGTGCTGGACGGCGAGGACGCCTTCGGTCGCGAGGGCCATGTCGCGGTCGTGCGCGCGCCGCGCTCGCTGCCGCGCGTGATCCGCCTGCCGCCGGAGGTCGCCGACGCGCCACATCAGTTCGTGTTCCTCTCCACCTTGCTGGAGCGCTTCGCCGACGTCATGTTTCCCGGCATGACGATCCGCGGCGCCTGCCAGTTCCGCGTGACGCGCGATTCCGAACTGGCGCTGGAAGAAGGCGATACCGAGAACCTGGCGCGCGTGCTGAGCATGGAACTGCGCGAGCGTGCCTACGCCGACGCGGTGCGGCTCGAACTCGGCGAGGGCTGCACGCCCGAGGTGCGGCAGATGCTGCTGGTGAACTTCGGCCTGACCGATGCCGACGTGTACCTGTGCAGCGGACCGGTCAACCTGCATCGCGCGTCGGCGGTCTATGACATGGTCGATCGTCCGGACCTGAAATATCCGCCGTTCGTGCCGGCCGTGCCGCGCGCCTTCACGGCTGACGCCGGCATGTTCGACACCATCAGCCAGGGCGACCTGCTGCTGCACCACCCATTCGAATCGTTCACGCCCGTGCTCGAACTGCTGCGCCAGGCCAGCACGGACGCCGACGTACTGGCGATCCGGCAGACGCTGTACCGGGTCGGCGAGGACTCGCCGCTGGTCGGCTACCTGGCCGAGGCGGCCCGCTCCGGCAAGGAGGTGACGGCGGTCATCGAGCTGCGCGCCCGCTTCGACGAGAAGGCGAACATCCGCCTGGCCGACCGCCTGCAGGAGGCCGGCGTGCAGGTCGTGTATGGCGTCGTCGGCTACAAGACCCACGCCAAGATGCTGCTGATCGTGCGGCGCGAACGGGGCGTGCTGTGCCGCTACGCGCACCTGTCCACCGGCAACTACCACCTGGCCACCAGCCGGCTGTATACCGACATCGGCCTGATGACCCGCGACCCCGGCATCTGCGCGGACGTGGGCCGGATCTTCCAGCAGCTGTGCAGCCTCGGGCCGGCGGTCGATCTGGAGCACGTGCTGCAGTCACCCTTCAGCCTGCACCGCGGCCTGCTCGGCCTGGTCGAGCGCGAGATCATGCACGCACGTGCCGGCAAGCCGGCGCGGATCATCGCGCGCATGAACGCGCTGAACGAACCCTCCATGGTCGCGGCGCTCTACCGCGCCTCCTGCGCCGGCGTCGAGATCGACCTGATCGTGCGCGGCGCCTGCATCCTGCGGCCCGGCCTGCCCGGGGTTTCCGAGCGCATCCGCGTGCGTTCTGTACTCGGCCGCTTTCTCGAGCACAGCCGCGTGTACTGGTTCGCCAACGACGGCCACGCCGAGATTCACGGCTCCTCGGCCGACTGGATGGAGCGCAACTGCTGCGCCGGGTGGAGGCGTGCTTCCCGATACGCGACCCGCGCCTGGCGGCACGCGTCTTCCGCGAAACCTTGCAGAACTACCTGGACGACAACGTGCAGGCCTGGCTGCTGGACGCCGATGGCCGCTATCGCCGCGCCACGCCGGGTGACGCGCCGGCACATTCGGCGCAGGACTGGCTGCTGGAGCAGTACGAGGCCTGACTCACGCCCCGGTGGACGCGCGCGCACAGCGTAAAAAAGAAACGGCGGGCATCCTCGCCCGCCGCTCTCCATCCCTGGGTGGAACTCCTTCACGATAGCCGCTTGCTCCGCCGCACTGCCGCGGCGGCACGGGGTTCAGAAGCGCACTTCGCCGAACACGCCGATCTCGTTGGTCTTCACGTTGCGCACGTGCGGCGGCACCGGGGTGCCGACCGTCTTGTCGGCCTTCTCGTGCTTCCACACGCCGGCCAGCTTGAAGCCCTTGGTCACCTGGTACTCGACACCGGCGTTGTAGTAGACGTTCTTGTTGGCGCCATCCAGCGTCTTGCTGAGCTTGGCGTTGTCGTAGCGGGCGAACAGGCTCACGTCGTCGGCCACCGCCACGCTGCCCCACAGCGAGTAGCCGTCGGCCTTGTCGGTGGCCGTGGTGAGCACGTTGTTCCAGTTCTTCGCCGTGAAGTACTCGGCGCCGAGGCGGAACGCGTCGCTGGCATAAGCGACCATGATGTCGCCGCGCTCGGCCGTGTTCACGGCGTTGACGTTCTCGGTCTCCTGGCCGCGATGACCGCGGTAGCCGCCGACCGCCACCACCATGTTCTCGAACGGCACGAAGCCCACGCGGCCCTCGACGTCCACGCCCTTGCTGCGGCCCGGATTCTTGTAGCCGTTGCCGTTGACCACCGACACGGCATAGTTGAACGACTTGCCGGCGCCCAGCTCGCCGCCCAGGTGCAGGCCCCAGTCCGCCGAGTTGCCGTACTTCAGGCGATCGGTGATGGTGTTCTCGACGTAGCGGAAACCGTAGTACTGCTCGGCGAACGGAATCCACGGCATGTCGCTGGAACCGATGCGCAGCACCGCCGCGTCGTCGAACTTGCCCTGCACGTAGGCCTTCTTGACGAACAGGCTGGTCTGGCCGTCGCTGCTGGAATAGTTGAAATCGGTGGTCAGGTTCATCGACCAGATGTCGTTGAACTTGTGGTCGACGCCGAGGTAGAAGCGCTTGACGTCCAGGCCGATGCCGGACTTGTCGGTCTTGCCGCTGTCGCTGTCCTTCTGGTCGATGTTGGTGAAGTCGAAGTACATGCGGCCGGACAACTTGGTGTTGTTGACCAGCTTCTCCAGCGAGGCGAGTTTCTTGTCGCTGGCGGTGGTCACCGCCGTCGCCTTCTCCACCGCCTGGCCGGTGCTGACGTTGATGTCGGACTGCGCATCGGTGCGCTGTTCCAGCTGGTCCACCTTGGCCTGCAGTGCGGCGAGCTGGGCCTTCAGCAGTTCGACTTCGGCGTTGGTGCTCGCCGACGTCCGGTTCTGCGGCGCGGCCGCGGCCGTGAAGCTGGCAACCCCGAGGCCGGCGGCAATCGCCACCGCAATCAGTTTGGAACGCATGTCTTTCTCCGCAAGTGGGTGGAAAATCGCAGGGTCGCCGCTCGACCCGGAGGGGCCTGGCCGGCGATTGGTTAAAAGTTTGCAGACGGACTTTTACGGCTGAATGCCACTGGCATGACAGATTCGAGACACCCGCCGTGTGCGGCCCGCCTGCACTGTCACAGGGACTGTCATCTTGCTGCAACATTCATTTCATTCAATGGCAACACGAAAAGCCTGAAATGGCGGGGTCGCATCCGACCTCACTCGAAAGGAGCTTCCATGTTGACCCTCCGCAAACTGCCAGTCCGGCTCGCCGCCGTCGCCACGTTCGCCGTGGCCTCGACTTTCGGCGTGGCCGCCCACGCCACCGACATCACCGGTGCCGGTTCCAGCTTCGTCTACCCGGTCATGTCCAAGTGGTCGGCCGCGTATGCCGAGAAGACCGGCAACCGGCTCAACTACCAGTCGATCGGCTCCGGCGCCGGCATCGCGCAGATCAAGGAAGGCACCATCGACTTCGGCGCCTCCGACGCGCCGATGAAGGCGGAAGACCTGAAGAAGTACGGCCTGGGCCAGTTCCCGATCGTGGTCGGCGGCATCGTGCCGGTGGTCAACATCGCCGGCGTGCAGGCTGGCCAAGTCAAGCTGGACGGTGCCACCCTGGCCGACATCTTCCTGGGCAAGATCAGGAACTGGAACGATCCGAAGATCGCCGCGCTGAACGCGGGCCTCGCCCTGCCGGCCGGCAAGATCACCGTGGTGCATCGCTCGGACGGTTCGGGCACCTCGTTCAACTTCACCAACTACCTGTCCAAGGTCAGCCCGGAGTGGGCCAGCAAGGTCAAGTTCGGCACCGCCGTGGAATGGCCGACCGGCGTGGGCGGCAAGGGCAATGAAGGCGTGTCGCAGTACGTGCGCCAGATCAAGGGCTCGATCGGCTACGTCGAATACGCCTATGCGGTGAAGAACAAGATCAGCTGGGTCGAGCTGAAGAACGCCGCCGGCAACATCGTCTCGCCGACCGCCACCAGCTTCGCCGCCGCCGCCGCGACAGCCGACTGGGCCAGCGCGAAGGACTTCAACCTGATCATGACCAACGCGCCGGGCGAGCAGGCGTGGCCGATCACCGCCACCACCTGGATGATCATGTACAAGACGCCGAAGAACGCCGGCAACAGCAAGGTCGCCTTCGACTTCTTCAAGTACGCGCTGGAGCACGGCCAGCAGGCCGCCAGCGAACTCGACTACGTGCCGTTGCCGGCGTCGCTGGTCAGCCAGATCGAGGCCTACTGGGCGGCCGAGTTCAAGCATTGATGGCTTGATCGCAGCCACCGCCCACCCCGTTCGCCCTGAGTGCATGGCCGCAGGGTCGGAGTCGAAGGGGACCACCCTTCGACTCCGCTGCGCTACGCTCGTGGCGAACGGGGTTTGTTTCATCACGAGCCGGCCAAATAATCCCTCATGACGACCGCCACCACCGACATCCTCGAACAGCGCAGCCGCCGCGACGCCCGTCACGAGCGGCTGTTCCGCTGGCTGTTGAAGGCTTGCGCGCTGCTGGTGCTGGCGTCCCTGCTCGGCGCCGCCGCGGCCACCTTGTGGGGCGGGCGCGACGCTTTCGCCACGTTCGGCTGGCATTTCCTGGTCAGCTCCGAATGGGACCCGGGCAACGAGGTCTACGGCGCTCTGGTGCCGGTGTACGGCACCCTCGCCACCTCGTTCATCGCGTTGTTGATCGCGGTGCCGATCAGCTTCGGCATCGCGGTCTACCTTTCCGAAGTGGCGCCGGCCTGGCTGCGCACGCCGGTGGCCTCGGCGATCGAACTGCTGGCCGGCATCCCCTCGATCATCTACGGCATGTGGGGGCTGTTCATCTTCGCCCCGTTCTTCGCCGAACACGTCAAGCCGTGGCTGACCAACAACCTCGGCAACCAGCCCGACGACGGCCAGCTGTCGTGGGTGGCCGAGCACGTGCCGTTCGTGGGCAAGCTGTTCGGCAGCAGCTATCCGTTCGGCGCCAGCATCCTGGTCGCCGGCATCGTGCTGGCGATCATGATCATCCCGTTCATTTCCTCGGTGATGCGCGAGGTGTTCCAGACCGTGCCGACGCGGCTGAAGGAATCGGCCTATGCGCTCGGCTCCAGCACCTGGGAGGTGTCGTGGGACATCGTGCTGCCGTACACCCGCTCGGCGGTGATCGGCGGCATCTTCCTCGGCCTCGGCCGCGCGCTCGGCGAGACCATGGCGGTGACCTTCGTGCTGGGCAACGCGATGCAGCTGTCGGCCTCGCTGCTCGACCCCGGCACCTCGATCGCCTCGACCATCGCCAACCAGTTCAGCGAAGCCGTCGGCCTGCAGAAGTCCGCGCTGATGGCGCTGGCCTTCCTGCTGTTCGTGGTCACCTTCATCGTGCTGCTGATCGCCAGGCTGATGCTGCGCCGTCTGGCCAGCAAGGAGGGACGCTGATGAGCGCGCTCTACCTGCGCCGGCGGATCACCAATGCGCTGGCGATGACGATGAGCATGCTGGCCACCCTGGTGGGACTGGCGTTCCTGGCCTGGATCCTGTGGGAAACGCTGCGCCAGGGCATCAGCGCGCTGGACCTGAAGCTGTTCACCAAAATCACCGCCTATGGCGAGGACGGCGGCCTGCTGAACTCGATGGCCGGCAGCCTGATCATCAACTTCATCGGCATCGGCATCGCCACGCCGATCGGCGTGCTGGCCGGCACCTGGCTGGCCGAGTACGCCAACCGCACGAAGCTGGGGGAGTCGATCCGCTTCCTCAACGACATCCTGCTGTCCGCGCCGTCGATCGTGATGGGCTTGTTCGTCTACACCATCATCGTGCTGCCCAGCACGGCGCTGACCCACGGCAACACCACCTTCTCCGGCTTCGCCGGCGGCGTGGCGCTGGCGCTGATCGCGCTGCCGGTGATCGTGCGCACCACCGACGAGATGCTGCGGCTGGTGCCGTCCACCTTGCGCGAGGCGGCGCTGTCGCTGGGCGTGCCGCAGTGGAAGCTGACCCTGCAGATCCTGATCCGCGCCGCGCGCTCGGGCATCATCACCGGCGTGCTGCTGGCGCTGGCGCGGATCAGCGGCGAAACCGCGCCGCTGCTGTTCACCGCGTTCGGCAACAACTACATGGCCATCAACCCGATGGAGAAGATGTCCAGCCTGCCGCAGATCATCTACCAGTACGCCAACGATCCGGGCGAGGCGATGCACGCGCTGGCCTGGGCCGGCGCGTTCGTGATCACCATGTTCGTGCTGCTGCTGAGCCTGGCCTCGCGCCTGATCCTTTCCCGCACCAAGGTGTCCCATGACTGATCCCGCCCTCGCCGCCCGGCCGTTGCCGGTGGCGTCGCCCAAGTTCACCGTGCGCGACCTGCATTTCCACTACGGCGACTTCCATGCGCTGAAAGGCATCGACATGGATATCCCCGAGAAGCAGGTCACCGCGATCATCGGGCCATCCGGTTGCGGCAAGTCCACCCTGCTGCGCATCTTCAACCGCATCTACGCGATCTACCCGAAGCTGCGGGCCACCGGCTCGATCCTGCTCGACGGCGAGAACATCCTCGACCCGCGCTATTCGATGAACCGCCTGCGCAGCAAGATCGGCATGGTGTTCCAGAAGCCGGTGCCGTTCCCGATGACGATCTTCGAGAACGTCGCCTACGGCATCCGCCACCACGAGAAGCTGTCCCGGTCCGACATGGAAGGCCGCGTCGAGCAGGCACTGCGCAGCTCGGCGCTGTGGGACGAGGTGAAGGACAAGCTCAAGCAGAATGCGCTCGGCCTCTCCGGCGGCCAGCAGCAGCGCCTGTGCATCGCCCGCGCGATCGCGCTGAAGCCGGAGGTGCTGCTGCTGGACGAACCCACCTCGGCGCTCGACCCGATCGCCACCGGCCGCATCGAGCAGTTGGTGGAGGAGCTGAAAAGCGAGTTCACCATCGTCATCGTCACCCACAACATGCAGCAGGCCGCCCGGGTCTCCGACCTCACCGCCTTCATGTACCTGGGCGAGCTGATCGAGTTCGACAAGACCGAGAAAATCTTCACCAAGCCGGACAAGAAGCAGACCGAGGATTACATCACCGGGCGGTTTGGCTAATCGACTGAAAGCCCCTCTCCCCATGGGAGAGGGGTTGGGGTGAGGGTCCGGGCGAAGCGCGATGCTTCGCTCCGCCCCGAACCCTCATCCGCCCCTTCGGGGCACCTTCTCCCCAAGGGAGAAGGAACAAGCAGAGGCACATCATGAGCACTGGCACAGACCACATCATCAAGAGCTACGACAACGAACTGAGCCGGCTCACCGCCGAGATCGTGCGCATGGGCGAGTTGTCGGTGAAGCAGCTGGAGGCGGCGATCGACGTGGTCGAGCGGCGCGACGAGCGCGCCGCGCAGCGCGTGGTCGACAACGACGACACGATCGACCAGATGGAGCACGACATCAGCCACGACGTGGTGCGTCTGCTGGCCTTGCGCGCGCCGATGGCCGGCGACCTGCGCAACGTGTTCGCCGCGCTGCGCACGGCAGCCGACATCGAGCGCATCGGCGATTACGCCGCCAACGTGGCCAAACGCTCGATCCCCCTGTCGATGGTGGCGCCGGTGCAGCCGGCCAGGGGCCTGGAACACCTCGCGCGACTGGCGGCCACCGGCGTGCGCGAGGTGCTCGCGGCCTACCAAGAGCGCGACGCCGAGCGCGCGCACGCGGTATGGAAGAACGACACCGTGCTGGACGAAGCCTATACCGGCTACTTCCGCCAGCTGCTGACCTACATGATGGAAGACCCGCGCAACATCACCCCGTGCACGCACCTGCTGTTCATGGCCAAGAACATCGAGCGCATCGGCGACCACGCCACCAACATCGCCGAGAACGTGTGGTTCCAGGTCACCGGCGAACCGCTGCAATCGCAGCGCAGGAAACTCGACCAGACCTCCAGCGCGGACTTTTCCGGGCTGGCCGGACCGGGAGACAAGCCCGCGCGTCCGTGATCAGCCACGCGGCGGCGCCTTGGCGGTCGGCAACAGCAAGGTCACGCGCAGCCCGCCGCCCTCGCGGTTGGCCAGCAACACGCGCCCGCCGTGCGCCTCGGCGATCTCGCGCGCCAGCGCGAGGCCCAGGCCGGTGCCGGAGCGCTTGGTCGAATAGAACGGCAGCAGCGCCTGCGCCAGCACCGTCTCGCTCATGCCCGGGCCGCGGTCGGCCACTTCCACGCGCATCTCGCCACCGACATCGTGGATCGACAGCGTGACCTCGTCGTCCGGGCCGCCGGCTTCGTGCGCGTTCTTGATCAGGTTGATCAACACCTGCTCCACCTGTGCGGCATCGAACCAGCCCGGCCGCTCCGGCACGGCCGAGGCCAGACGATAGCGGCAGTGCAGCGACAGGCCCTCCAGGAACGTCGCCCATTCCACCGCGACCGCTCGCGGTGTCGGCAGCTTGGCGAAGCTGGCATAGCCGGCGATGAAGCCGTGCAGGTGGCGGGCGCGTTCGCCGATGGTGGCGAACACGCTGGGCAGGCGATCGACGTCGCCGCGCCGCGCCAGCTCCGCGCCCGAATGGGCCAGCGAGGAGATCGGCGCCAGCGAGTTGTTGAGCTCGTGGCTGATGACCCGGATCACGCGCTTCCAGGTCGCCACCTCCTGCCGCGAGAGTTCGCGCGTCATGCGCCGGAACGAGTGCAGCCGATGCGGCCTGCCCTGCAGCCGGAACGCGCGCTGCGACAGGTGGAAGGTTTCGTCGCTGCCGTCCATGTCCACCGTGAGCAGCGCGTCCTCGCCGCTGTCCACCGCCTGCCGCAGCACCTGCGGCGCCTCGGCCAGCAGTTCGGCAAAATCCAGCCCGGCCAGGCTGCGCCCCTCGTTGAACAGGTGGCGCGAGGCGATATTGGCGTAGGCCACGCGGCCGGCGGCATCGGTGAGCACCAGCGCCACCGGGGTGTTCTGCACCACCGTGTCCAGCAGCAGCTCGCGTTGCGCCAGGTGCTGGCGCTGCTCGCGCAAGGTGTGACCGAGCTCGTTGTGCATGCGGATCAGCTTGCCCAGTTCGTCACGTCGGTTGGCCGCGATGGAGAAGCTGAAATCGCCGTCGCGATAACTGGCCACCGCCCCTTCCAGGGCCCGCAGCAGGCGGCTCACCGGATCCAGCGCCCGCCCGGCCAGCCAGATCGCGGCCAGCACCAGCAGCACCCCTCCGACCGCCAGCGCGATGTAGACGTCCTGCGACGGCGTGGCCGCGGCGACTGCGGCCGGCGCGGCCTCGCCGGGACCGGTCGCACTGCCGTGCAACCACGCGAGCAGTTGCGGCAGCGGCCAGCGGGTGACGCCGACAAGGATCAGCGCCCCGACCACGCCGGCGGCGACCAGCAGCAGGCTCAGCCGCGCGCGCAGCGAGTTCAGCTGTTGCCACATGGGGCGTCGCTCCGGCCGCTGCGCACGGTGGCCGGTGCCGACCGCGGCCCGCGCGCCCATCGCATCAGGGGCATTCCGCCGCTCTCGGCTGCATCGCGCAATCGACTGGCGGCCGGCCGTTCTGCCACGGCCGCGACTTGCCCATCACGGCGGCCTTGTCGTTGGCCTGCGGCGGCGGCGCATAGGCGGGGCCCTGATGCCCCGCCCGCTTGAAGCGGAACACGCCATGGGCGTCGCCGCCGGGCAACGCCGGTGCGCTGCGGTAGCTGGTCGAGCTGGCCGCCGGCGGCGCGGCATCCCAGCGATCGTCGCGCGAGGCGCTTTGCGGCGCGGTGGATTGCGCCGCCACGGCGCCGGCCAGCACCATCGCGCAGGGGATCAACAGACCTCGAAACTTCATCGCCCACCTCCGTCCTCTCGATCGCGCATCTTTGTCCGCCACCTGCGCGGCGGCAAGCCCGCCCCGCTCAGTCCGAGGTGGCCAGCCCGTAGCGCTCCATCCGCCGGTACAGCGCCTGGCGCGACAGGCCCAGCTGCTGCGCGGCGCGACTGACCACGCCGCCGGCATGCTGCAAGGCATCCTCCACCGCGTCGCGGCTGGGTTCGTCCAGGTTGCGATTGCCGGCTGCCGCATGCTGCGGCAGGTTGAGCAGCTCCGGCGTGATCGGGTTGCCGCCAGCCAGCAGGGCGGCGCGCTCGATCGCGTTCTTCAGCTCGCGCACGTTGCCCGGCCACGGATAGCGCTGCATCGCCTCGCGCGCGGCATCGCCCAGTTCGGCGCGCCCGTCGAGGAAGAATTCCGCCAACGGCAGGATGTCGTCGGTGCGCTCGGTGAGCGGCGGCAGGTTCACCTCGATCACGTTGAGCCGGTAATACAGATCCTCGCGGAAGGTGCCGGCCTGGATCATCGCCTTGAGATCGGCGTTGGTGGCGCTGAGCACGCGCACCTTGGCCTGGCGCGTCTTGCCGGAGCCGAGCCGCTCGAACTGCCCGGTTTCCAGCACGCGCAGCAGCTTCATCTGGCCGGGCAGCGGCAGGTTGCCGATCTCGTCCAGGAACAGCGTGCCGCCGTCGGCGAGCTCGAAGCGGCCCTCGCGCGCCTTGTTGGCGCCGGTGTAGGCACCGGCCTCGGCGCCGAACAGTTCCGCCTCGATCAGCTCGCCCGGCAGCGCGCCGCAGTTGACCGCGACGAACGGGCCGCGCTTCACCGCCGAATTCGCATGCACGATCGCGGCGATGCGCTCCTTGCCGCTGCCGTTGGGGCCGGTGATCAGCACCGGCACGTCGGAACGGGCCACCTGGCAGGCCAGGTTGAGCGTGCGCCCCATCGCTTCGGAAGCGAACACCAGCCCGTCGAGGTCGTACTTGCTGCGCAACTGCTCGCGCCGCTGACGCCGCTCGCGCCGGCTGCGGGTCAGCTCGCGGCTGGATTCGGAAAGCTCCAGCAGGTTCTCCACCGTGGCCAGCAGCTTGTGGTCGTCCCACGGCTTGGCCAGGTAGTCCGCGGCGCCGGCCTTGACCAGCTCCACCGCGGTTTCCAGGTGCGTCCAGGCGGTGAGCAGGATCACCGGCAGATCGGGATGGCGCTCGCGGATCGCGCGGAACAGCTCCACACCCTCCTCGCCCGAGGTGGTGTCGGCGGTGAAGTTCATGTCCTGGATCACCACGTCGACGGCGTCGCGCTCCAGCACGGCCAGGCCGTCTTCCGGCGTCAGCGCCGTCAGGGGGCGGATCTCGTGCAGCGACAGCGCCAGCGAGAGCGCCTCGCCCACCGCGGGATTGTCGTCGATGATGAGTACGGTTCGGGTCATTCGCTTTCTGCACATGCGGGCATGGATGCCGCTCAGGCCCACAAGGTTGCCATGACCATCGGGCTATGCAAGCCCCGATGGCATGATCGATCAGCCTGGCCGGCAGCACGCAGGGCGGGCACTGCCCGCCACTGCCCTGCGACGGAGCCGCCGGCGGGCGGTGCCCGCCCTGCGCGTTGCCAACCGGCTAGATCGCCACCGGATGCGCCGGCGCCTTGCCGGCCTTGACCGCGGCGATCCAGTCGTTGACGCGTTCCTCCAGCACGTCCAGCGGCAGCGCGCCGCCGCCGAGGATCTCGTCGTGGAAGGCGCGGATGTCGAACTGGTCGCCCAACGCCTGCTTGGCTCGCGCGCGCAACGCCAGGATCTTCAGCTCGCCGGTCTTGTACGCCAGCGCCTGCCCGGGCCAGGTGATGTAGCGGTCGGTCTCGGCCTGCACGTCGGGCTCGTCCTCGCTGGAATGGGCGTGGAAGAAATCGACCATCTGCTGGCGCGTCCAGTGCTTGTAGTGCACACCGGTGTCGAGCACCAGGCGATCGGCGCGCAGCAGCTCATCGGACAGGCGGCCGTAGTCGGACAGCGGGTCCTTGTAGAAGCCCACCTCCTTGCCCAGCTGCTCGGCATACAGCGCCCAGCCCTCGACATAGGCGGTGTAGCCGGCCTGCTGGCGGAACGGCGGCAGCTTGGGCAGGCTCTGCGCGATCGAGATCTGCAGGTGATGGCCCGGAATGCCCTCGTGGTAGGCGGTGGATTCGATGGTCAGCACGCTGCGGTTGGCGAAATCGCCGGTGTTGACGAAGATCTGCCCGGGCCGCGAGCCGTCCGGCGTGCCCTGATGGTATTCGGCCGCCGCGGCCTCCTTCTCGCGGAACTTCTCCACCGGCTTGACCACAACCTCGGTCTTGGGCAGGCGCCCGAACAGTTTGGGCAGCTCCGGCTCCATGCCGGCGATGTAGCCGCGATAGCGGTCGAGGATGTCCTCGCGCGAGGTGGCGTGCGTCTTCGGATTGGTCTTCAGCGAGGCGCGGAAACTGGCCAGGTCCTTGAAGCCCTGCGCGTGGGCGATCTTGGTCATCTCGCCCTCGATGCGCTTGACCTCGGCCAGGCCGATCTCGTGGATCTGCTGCGGGGTCTCGTGGGTGGTGGTCATCTGCTCGACCTGGAAGCGGTAGATCGCCTCGCCATTGGGCAGGTTCCACACGCCGGGCTGGCTGCGCCCGTGCGGCGCGTAGTCGTCGGCGACAAACTTGCCCAGCTTCGCGTAGGCGGGGCGCACGTCGTGGTCGATCGCGGCGAGGATGGCGTCATACAGGCGCTTCTGGTCGGCCGCCGAGACCGATTTGGGGAAATGCTTCAGCGGCTCGGCGAACACGCTGTCCATGCCGGCCGGCTGCTGGATGCTGGCGATCTGCTTGACCACTTTTTCCAGCAGGTACTTCGGCGGCATCATCTTGTCGGCCATGCCCTTGCGCGCCACCGCAGTGACCTGGTCGAACAGCGTCGGCACCGCCTTCAGGCGCGCCAGGTAGTCGTCGTACTCCTTGGTGCTGTCGAACGGGATCGAGCTGACGAAGCCGGCCAGCGCGATGTGCACGCCGCTCATCTGGTCCAGCGGCATCTCGTAGAGCTTGAGGTCGTAGGAGCGCAACGAGTCCTTCAGCTGGCGCACCATCAGCTGCTGGTTCAGCTTGTCGCTGTCGGCAAAGCCGCTGGTGTCGATCGCCTCGAAGCGCTTGAGGAAATCCTGGGTCGCCTGATGGTCGGCCTGCAGATGCGTCAGCGAGGCATCGCTCCAGCGATCGTTGTAGCGCAGGTCGCCGAGGATGGTGGCGAACTCGGGGCTGTTCTTCAGCGTGTACTGCCACTGCTCGGCGAGCAGCGCGTTGAGGGCCTGCACGCGACTGGCCACGTCGCCCTTGGCGATGGACTGCGCGGCGGGCGCCGCCTGCAGCGGAGCGGCCAGGGTCACCGAGCCCGCGAGGGCCAGGCAGATCAACAACGGCAGGGTTTTCATCGGCAGCGTCCTTTGGGGCGTGGTGAATGGATGGGATGGATTGTGATCGCGTCGAGGGGCGGTCAGCCCGTGCCGGAATGCATGGAGCCGGGAATGGAGAATCGGGAATGGAGAACAGGAAAAGCCAAAGCGTGAAGCGTCGCGGCTTTGCGATTCCCGATTCTCCATTCGCGGCACCTCTATCCCCTCGTCGCCACCACCGGCGGCACCGCCGCGGCGCGCAGCGCGGGGCCGAGCACGGCGAGCTGGCCGAGCAGCCACAACGCGATGGCGCCGATCGGCAGGTAGGCCAGCGGCAGGCGCGGCAGCTCGTAGTGCGTCATCAGCAGCAGGTTCAGCGCGTAGGCCAGCGCCATGCCCAGCACGATGCCGAAGCTGACGATCAGGAAGTTCTCGGTCTGGAAGTAATGCAGGATATCGCGGCGGGTGGCGCCGATCGCGCGACGGATGCCGATCTGCCGGCGCCGCTGCGCCACCCAGAAACTGGCCAGGCCCACGATGCCCAGCGCGGTGACCAGCAGCAGCGCCACGATCACGCCGACCAGCATGCCGATCATCGCGCGGTCCTTCTGGAAACTGCGGGTGCGCAGGTCGCCGAGGGTCTGCGTGCCGTCCTGGTCGAGCACGGCATCCGGGGCGATCTTCGCGATCGCGGCGCGGGCGTCGCGCAGCACACGGTGCAGATCTCTCGGCGCGGCGCGCAGCAGATAGCTGCCGGACAGGTAGACGCTAGACTGCGCCGGCACGAACACCGACCAGTCGCGGCTGTCGCCGGGCCAGCCGCCCGGGTCGGGGCGCACCAGATGGTCGATCACCCCGACGACGCGAAAGTGCGACTTGTCCAGCCAGAACTCCTTGCCCAGCGGATCGGCGCCCGGCCACAGGTGCTCGGCCAGTGCCCGCGTCACCTGCACCGGGGCATCGTCCGGCATCAAGGCCGTGAACGGGCGAAAATCGTCAGGCTGCGGGTTGCGGCCGGCGACCAGCCGCGTGCCCAACGCCGCAAGGCTGCCCGGGCCACCGACGTAGAACTCGACCACGCCGCCGAACTGCTTGCCGGCCATGTCCGTGGTGATGCCCGCGGTGCCCCGGCGCGCGCCGAACGGGATGGAGTTGAGCAGGCTCGCCGATTGCACGCCGGGAATGCTGCCGAGGCCGGCCAGCACCCGGGCGTTGAGGTCGACCGCATGCGCGTTCTCGTAGCCGGCCAGCTGCACCGTGGCCAGCGAAGCTTCATCCACGCCGCTGTCGACCTGGATCGCGCCGATCCGGCCAGCGATCAGGAAACATGCATTGCACAGCACCGCGCAGGCCAGCGCGATCTCCAGCGCGATCAGCACGGTGGCCATGCGATGGCGGCGCAACGCGGCGAGGATGGGTCGAATCTGCATGTCTCGGTACCTTTATGGAAGCCGCTTTTTCAGCGAACCAGCATCAACGTAGACGCCACTAGACACTCTTCAACTGAAGGCCCGGCGCCACCCGGCTGGCGCGGAACGCCGGCAGCACGCCGGCCAGCAGGCTGGCGGCGATCGCGGTGACGAAGGTGGCGACGAACATCGACACGTCCAGGTGCACCAGATCGGCGTACGCGACCGGTTGCCGGCGGACCAGCCACAGACCGAGCAGGGTCAGGCCCAGGCCGCCGATGCCGCCGATCAGGCCGACCAGCCCCGCCTCCACCAGGCATTGCGCGAACACCGCGCCGCGGCTGGCGCCGAGCGCGCGGCGCACGCCGATCTCGCCGCTGCGGCGCAGGAACTTCGCCAGCAGCAGGCCGATCATGTTGAACAGGCAGATGGCGAGAAAGGCGAATGCCAGCCAGGTCTGCAGCCGCACGTCGCCGGGCACCACGCCGTTGTAGTCCAGCCATTGCATCAGACTGCGCAGGCGCGTGTTCTGCGGCCGCACGATGCGTCCCAGCGCAGCCTGCTGCGCGGCGTAGCCATCCAGGAACTGCCTGTATGCGGCGACCTTGCCGGCATCGCCGAGCTGCACCCACAGGCGCACCCATGCGCACGGCGAGTTCTGCAGATGGCCCGGCCGTTCGGGCATGTGCCAGCAGGTGAACTGCTGGAAATTGCCGTCGTTGAGTTCGAGGCCGGTGAAGAACGGCGTGAACACATCCTGCGTCTTGCCGTAGAACTCCGCGGTGTCGCCATTGGCGAAGCGCCCGCCGGCCACGGTGTAGAACACCGGCGACGGACGCCACGGCTGCAGCACGCCGACGATGCGCACGTCCGTGTCGCGCAGGCGCAGCACCTGGCCGACACTGTCGCGGCCGCCGAACAGCTTGCGGTTGAGATCGTCGGAGATCACCGCCACCCGCGCATGCCGCGCATCGTCGTCCGCGCTCCAGCCGCTGCCGTAGCGGAACGGCACGTCGAACATGGGGAAGAAATCGCTGGTGGTGGAAAGCATGCTCGGCATCAAGGCCGGCAGATTGACCCCGGGCGCGCTCAGTCGCACCGGGCTGTCCACCACCAGCGCCTGGCGGTCGGCGCGCCGCGCGCCCCACAGGTCCACTGCCGACTGGTAATCCATCACGTCCAGCGGCTGCTTGAAATCGCCCGGCGTCGGATTGCCGTCCACCTGCGGATAGAACAGCGTGCCGCTGCGGGTGGGCACCGGATCGCCGGAGAGCAGATGCATCACGGTCAGCGTGGTCATGCTGGCGCCGATGCCCACCGCGATGGCAATGACCATCAGCGCGGTGAGCACCTTGTTGCGCTTGAGGCTGCGCAGGGCCAGATCCAGGTAATAGCCGAACATTCCATATCTCCGTGGTCGAACTCCCCTCCCCCACCGGGGGAGGGGTTGGGGGAGAGGGTCCGGCCAGCGCGTGACGCCGCGCTTCGCCCCGTACCCTCATCCGCCCTTCGGGCACCTTCTCCCAAGGGGAGAAGGGAAAATCACACCGACCTCGTTGCCACCACCGGCGGCACCGCCGCGGCGCGCAACGCGGGTCCGAGCACGGCGAGCTGGCCGATCAGCCACAGCGCGATGGCGCCTGTCGGGAAGTAGATCCATGGCAAGCGCGGCAACTCGTAGTGCAGCATCAGGAACAGGTTGATCGCATAGGCCAGCACCATGCCCAGCACGATGCCGATGGTGGCCAGCAGCAGGTTTTCGGTCTGAAAATAATTGAGGATGTTGCGGCGCGTGGCCCCCAGCGCGCGGCGCACGCCGATGGTGCGCCGGCGCTGCGCCACCCAGAAACTGGCCAGACCGACGATGCCCAGCGCGGTGACGATGAGCAGCGCGGCGATCGCCCCCACCAGGATGCCGGCCATCGAGCGATCGTTCTCGAAGAACTTGTGGCGCACTTCGTCGTAGGTGCGCTGCTCGGTCACCACCCGCCGCGGGTCGGCTTTCTTCAGCGCCGCCACGGCGGCCTTCAGCACCGCCTGGCGATCCTCGGGGCGGGTGCGAATCAGGTAGCTCTGGTCCTTGCCCGCGCCCATGAACATCGGCAGGATCATCGAGTAGTGCGCGGTCGCGTCGTCGTAGGCATTGGCGCGCGCCAGGTCGGCGACCACGCCGACCACGCGCACGCCGACCGGACCGACGTAGATCGTCTTGCCGAGCGCTTCGGCATCCGGCCACAGCCGTTGCGCCATGGCCTGCGTGATCACCGTGACCGGCGCGATGACCTTGGTGTCGCCGGTGGCCAGTGCCTTGAGCACGACATCGGCGTCGAGCACTTCGTCGGGCCGCAGGTGGCGCCCCGCCACCAGGCGCAGACCCATCGTCTGCGCCAGATTCCCGCCGAAATAGGTCCCGGCGCTGAGGGTCGGCTGGCGTTGCTCCGGGTCCAGCTTGATGCTGGCATTGGATGAGGAGCCGCCAAGCGGCAACTGGTTGACCAGGGCCACGTCCAGTACGCCGGGCACTTGCCGGATCACGGCAAGATCCTCCCTTGCCCGCGCGTAGATGTCCGGCGATGGCGTCACCTCGGCCAGCTGGATCTGCACCAGCGCATGCTCGTCGACGCCGGTGGGCATGTTCATGTGCTGCAGGCGGTGGTTGATCATGAACACCGCGTTGCACACGATCGCGCAGGTCAGCGCGATCTCCAGGATCAGCAGCCAGGCGGTGGTCTTGTGCCGCCGCAGCGTGGAGAGAATCGGTCGCAGTTCCATCGTCGTGCCCTCAATTGCTCTTCAGCTGCAGGGCGGGCGGGACCTGGCACGCGCGCCACGCCGGCAGCATGCCGGCCAGCAGGGTCGAGCCCAGCGCCAGCGCGAAGGTGGTCAGCAGCATCGTGCCGTCCAGATGCGCCAACGCGGCATAGCTGGAGGGCCGCTGGCGCACCACCCACAGACCCAGTGCCGCCAGCAGCAGGCCGCCCACGCCGCCCACCAAGCCGATCACCCCGGACTCGACCAGCAGCTGGCCGAACAGCGAGCGTTTGGAGGCGCCGAGCGCGCGACGCACGCCGAGGTCGCTGGCGCGACGCATGAACTTGGCCAGCATCAGTCCCACCGTATTGACCAGGCACACCAGCAGGAAACCGAACGCCAGAGCGGTCTGCAGGCGCACGTCGTCCGGCACCACGCGTTCGTAAGCCAGCCACTGCATCACGTTTCGCAGGCGCACGTTCGGCGCCTTCGCGAAACGCCCCAGCGCCTTCTGCTCCTGCGAGTAGTGCACCAGGAACTCCTTGTAGTCGGCCGCCTTGGCCGGGCTGTCCAACTGCACCCAGAACTGCAGCCACACGCAGCTGTCGGACGGGTAGATGCGCCCCACGCCACCAGCACCCCTGCCCCAGCAGTCGTTGGACCCGTTGTGTTCCATCTTCAGATCCAGCGCGGTCTGCAGCGGCACGAACACCTGTTCGGTGCGGCCGTAGGAGCCGGTGTTGAGATCGTAGAAATGCGGGTTGGGCGCCCAGTCGTCGAGCACGCCGATGATGCGGAAGCTGGCGTCGGCGAGGCGCAGGTTGCGGCCCACGCTGTCGGCGCCGCCGAACAGGCGCTCGTTGAGCTCGCCGTTGATTACCACCTCGCGCGCCTTCGCCTCGTCGTCGGCGGCATTCCAGCCGCGACCGTAGCGAAACCGCGTGCCGAACATCGGGAAGAAATCGGCGGTGGTGTAACGCGATTCCACGTAGAACGGGTCCACGGCCGAGGCGTCGGGCTGGATCGGCACGGAGCCGCCGGTCATCAGCGCCTGACGATCGGCGCGCTTCGCGTGCAGCAGGTTGAGGCCGTCGATCAGGGTGACCTGCTCCGGCGGTTCGGCGCCGGGCAGTTGGCCGCTGTCGTCGCGCGGATCGATCTGCGGGTAGTACAGCGTGCCGCTGCGCCCCGGCAACGGATCACCCGACAGCACGTGCAGCACCGTGAGCGTGGTCATCGACGCGCCGATGCCCAGCGCGATCGCCAGCACCATCAGCGCGGTGAGCGCCTTGTTGCGCTTGAGGCTGCGCAGGGCAAGGTCGAGGTAATAGGTGAACACCTTCGGTGTCTCCTTCGGAGGAGGGAATAGGGAATGGGGGAATCGGGAATCGGAAGGGCCAGAGCGCGCGCAATCGCGGCTTTTGTCGATTCCCTATTCCCTTCTCCCTATTCCCGGCTCAACTCACGCCGCCCGCGTCGCCGACACCGGCGGCACGTTGGACGCGCGGCGGGCGGGCACGAATACCGCCGCCTGGCCGATCACCAGCATCGCCAGCACGCCCACGAGCACGTACGGCACCGGCAGCCGGGTCATCTCGTAGCGCGTCATCAGCCACAGGTTCAGGGCGATCGCCAGCGCGATGCCGAGCAGTACGCCGACGCCGGCGATCAGCAGGTTCTCGATCTGGAAGTAGTGCAGGATGTCGATCTTGCGCGCGCCCAGCGCGCGGCGCACGCCGATCTGCCGATGGCGCTGGCCGACCCAGAAGCTGGTCAGGCCGACGATGCCGGCGGCGGTGACCGCGACCAGGATCAGGCAGATCACGCCCATCAGGATCGCCATGCCCACGTCGGCGCGATACGCCTTGGCGCGGATCTCGCTGTATGGCCTGACGCTGTCGTCATCGAGCACGCGCAGCGGGTTGACCTTGTACAGCAGCGGGGTCACCGCACGCATCACCGTGTCGAGCTGGCCGGGCCGGGTGCGCACGGCGTAGCGGGCGAAGTTGGCGTCGAGCCGAGTCGGGATCAGCGTCGAGTACCACGCGAAGTCGTTGCCCCAGCTGCCGGTGGCGGGCGTCTGCATGCGTTCGACCACACCGATGATGGTGGTCGGCGCATTGCTGCCGTCGCTGTAGATCACCTTGCCCACCGCGCCGCCGTCGGGGAACAGCTTGTCGGCGAGCGCCTTGGTGATCATCGCGATCGGCCGCGGCGGCTGGTCGCGGAAGCCCTGGTGCTGCACGTCGCCGGCGCTGAAGGCGCGGCCGGCCACCAGTTTCAGGCCCATCGTGTCCAGCACCTGGTCGTCGGTGAAGTAGTACGCCGTGCGGGTGTTGTCCTTGCCGCCGAGCTGGGCGCCCGGCTTGTGCGACACCGAGCCGGTCCAGGAGGAGTTGAGCAACGGCAGCGAATTGGTCGGCGTCACCGACACCACGCCGGGCAGGTTGCGCAAGGCGGCGAGGTCCTCGCGCTGCATCGCGTCGAGCTTCTCCACCCCCTCGGCGGTGTCGGCATTCGGCGCGCCCACCCATTGCTGGGTGACCAGGAACAGGTTGCTCTCGTCCAGCCCGGTGAGCCGGTTCACTCGCTCGATGCGCTGGCCGATGATGAAGATCGCGTTGCACACGATCGCCAGGGTCAACGCGATCTGCAGCGAGATGAGCACGGTACCCGCCTTGTGCTTGCGCAGGGCGGCGAGGATGGGATGCAGTTTCATGCGCGTGCTCCTCAATTGCTCTTTAGTTGCCAGGCGGGCTGCACCCGCGAGGCGCGATAGGTGGGATACAGGCCGGCCAGCATGGTGGCGACCACCGCCACCAGCAGGGTCAACACCAGCAGTGACACATCAATGCGCGCCAGCGAGGCGATGTCGCGCGGCAACACCCAGCCCACGCTGGCCACGCCCGCGCCGGTCAGCAGCAGGCCGAGCACGCCGCCGGCCGCACCGACGATGCCCGCCTCGACCAGGAACTGCGTGTAGATCGCCGCGCGCGGCGCGCCCAGCGCGCGGCGCACGCCGATCTCGCTGCTGCGGCGCAGGAATTTCGCCAGCAACAGGCCCACCGTGTTGACCAGGCACACCAGCAGCAGGCCCAGCGCCACCAGCAACGACACCTTGGTGTCGCTGGGCACCACGTGCTGGTTTTCCAGCCACGCCGGCACGTCGCGCAAGCGATTGTTGGGCGCCCAGCGGAAGCGTCCGGCGGCCTGCTGGTCCTTGGCGTAACCGTCGAGATAGGCGCGATACGCCGTCACCGCCGCGGCATCGTCCAGCTCGGCCATGAACGCGATCCACGCGCAGGGCGAGTGCTGCAGGCCGACGAAGCCCGGCTCGTCGGGCACCGCGTTGCAGTTGGTATTGCCATCGTTGGGGATGCTGGCCTGGATCGCGGTCTGGAACGGCAGGAACACGTCGGCGTCGCTGGTGGAGAAACCGCCGCTGTTGACCACGTCGTAGAAGCGCGGCTGCGGGTTCCACTGGTCGAGCACGCCGACCACGCGATAGTCCCGGCCCTCGACGTTGACGATCTTGCCCACGCTGTCGACGCCGCCGAACAGTTTCTGGTTGAGCTTGCTGCTGATCACCACGACCTGGGCGCGGTTGGCATCGTCGCTGTTGCTCCAGCCACGCCCGAACTTGAACGGCACGTCCAGCATCGGGAAAAACTCGCCATACACGGCATGCCCGCTGACATTGAGCGGGTGCTTGCTGGCGTCGGCCGGCACGATCGACGGCGAGATCTGGTACATCGCCGACTGCCGCTTGGCGCGGTGGTCGCGCATCAGGGCGACCGCGTCGGTGTAGTCCATCGCGTTCGGCGGCTCGCCGTCGGGACTGCGGCCGTTCGGCCCCCACATGTCGATCTGCGGCACGAACAGCTTGGAGGACTTCCACGGGATCGGGTCGCCCGACACCGCGCGGAACACCGACCACGAGGTCATCGAGGCGGCCACGCCGAAGCCGATCGCCAGCACCATCAGCGCGGTGAGTCCGGGGCTGCGCTTCAGGCTGCGCAGGGCCAGTTCGAGGTAGTAGGCAAACATCTCGTTCCTCCGGAACAGGGAATAGGGAATAGGGAGTCGGGAAAAACCGGTGCACGCAAAGCTTCTGGCTTTGACGATTCCCCATTCCCGGCTTTTCATCACACCGACCGCGTGGCCTCCACCGGCGACACGCGCGAGGCGCGCAACGCCGGCGCCAGCGTGGCGGCCTGACCCAGCAACACCAGCACGAGCACGCCCGCGCCCACGTACGCCAGCGACATCCGGTCCATCGCGAAACGGGTCACGGTCCACAGGTTGAAGGCGAACCCGAGCACGATGCCCAGCACCGTGCCGGACGCGCTGATCAAGAAGTTCTCGGTGAGGAAGTAGGCGAGGATGTCGCGCCGGCGGGCGCCCAGGGCGCGTCGCACGCCGATCTGCCTGCGGCGCTGGCCGACCCAGAAGCTGGTCAAGCCCACGATGCCGGCTGCGGTGATCGCCAGCAGCACCACACTGATGATGCCCATCAGGATCGCCATGCCGCGGTCGCGGTCGTAGACCTTGTGGCGGATGGTGGCGTAATCCTGGATGCCGTCCTTGGGGTCGATGATGCGCAGGCGGCTTTGTGCGTAGAGCGCCTTGGGCGCCTCGCGCATGGCGTCGGCGAGCCGACCGGGCCTGGCGCGCACGATGTAGTACACGCCGCGCGAATCATCCGCCCGCAACGGCCAGATCAGCGACTGGCCGGCGTAGCCGTTGCTCCATTGGTCCACGCCCTGCCGATGCAGCGGATCGACGATGCCGACGATGGTGCTCGGTGTGGCGCCCATCGCGTAGAAACTCTTGCCCAGTGCATGGCCGTCGGGAAACAGGCGGTCGGCCAGCGCCTTGCTCACGATCACCGTCGGCGGGGTGACGGCTTCCTGGGTACCCATCGCCATCACCTCATCGGAGCGGAAGTTGCGGCCCGCGACGAGATTCAGGCCAAGCGTGTCGATGAAGTGCTCGTCGCCGGTGTACACCGCGGCATCCGTGGTCGGCTTCACCTGCTCGGGCGTCATGGTGACGAAGTTGTCCCAGCCGCCGCCCCGGAGCGGATACCCGCTGGCGGGCGTGGCGTCGCGCACCGCGGGCAATTGCCGCAGCGCGATCAGGTCCGCGCGCACCTGTGCATCGACCTGTGACGTCGACCGGCCCATGTCGGCCCACATGTTGGCGATGACGAAGACATTGGCCTCGTCCACGCCGCTGTTCGCGGACAGGTTGCCCAGTCGCTGGTGGATGATGAACAGCGCGTTGCACACGATGGCCAGCGTCAGCGCGATCTGCAGCGCGATCAGCATGGTGCCTGCCTTGTGCCGGCGCAGCGCGGTGAGGATGGGCCTGACCTGAAAATTCATGGCGTTCTCCTCAGCTCGACTTCAGTTGCCAGGCAGGCTGCACGTGTGCCGCGCGCCACGCCGGGTAGAACGCCGCCAGCACGGTGGCAATGATGGCGACGACGAAGGTCAGGCCCACCAGCGAAAAATCGAGCTGCGCCAACCTGGCGATCTCCGGCTGGAACAGGATGCCCACGCCGGACACGCCCGCCGCCGTGAGCAGCAGGCCCAGCACGCCACCCGCCAGGCCTACCGTGGCGGCCTCGATCAGGTACTGGGCATAGATCTCGCGCCGCGTCGCGCCCAGCGCGCGGCGCACGCCGATCTCGCCGGCGCGGCGCATGAACTTGGCCAACAGCAGGCCGATGGTGTTGACCAGGCAGATCAGGAAAAAGCCCAGCGCCACCACCAGCGAGATGCGGCTTTCCGGCGGCACCACGTGTTCGTAGTCGAGCCACTGCATCACGTCGCGCAGACGCACGTTGGCTGCCCAGCCGAAGCGACCGGCGCGCTGCTGGTCGGCGGCGTAGTTGGTGAGGAAGCGGCGATAGCCGGCAACCTCGGCGGCGCTGTCCAGTTCCACCCAGGGCGTGATCCACACGCAGTTGCTCTGCAGATAACCCTGCCAGGTCGTGTAGGTGATCGAACCGCGGCAACTGTTGCGGCCGCCCGAGCGCATCTGCAGGTCCAGCGCCCGATTGAGCACCATGTAGAGGTCGGGCTCGTCGGCGAAGCCGCTGGTGCTGAACAGGTCGTAGAAGCGCGGGCGCGGATTCCAGTGGCTGGTCACGCCCACCACGTGGTAGTCGTGGCCGCCCATGTTGAACGTGCGGCCCACGCTGTCCGCGCCGCCGAACAGCTTGGCGTTGAGCCCGCCGCTGATGACCACGTCGCTGGCGCGCGCGTCGTCGTCCTGCGTGCTCCAGCCGCTGCCGTGGCGGAACGGCACCTCGAACATGGTGAAGAAGTCGGCGGTGACGGCGTAGCCCTTGACGTGCAGCGGAAGCTCGCGCCTGCCGTCGGGCATCACCGACAGCTCCACCGGATACAGCAAGGTCTGGCGCTTCGCCTCGTGCGCCCGCATCAGCGCCATCGCGTCGACGTAAGCCAGTGCTTCGGCCGGCTCGCCCTTCAGGTTCTGCTGCGGCCCCCAGCCATCCACCTGCGGCGTGAACAGCTGCGCCGACTTGTCCGGTATCGGGTTGCCCGACACGGCGCGGAACACGGAGTACGTGATCATCGACGCGGCCACGCCGAAACCGATCGCCATCACCATCAACGCGGTGAGGGCGGGGTTGCGGCGCAGGCTGCGCAATCCGAGCTGGAGGTAGTAGGCAAACATCTCTGGTTCCGGGATACGGGATTCGCAATTCGTGATTCGGAAAGGCCGATGCCCTTCCGATTCCCTATTCCCTACTCCCTATTCCCTGCCTTCACGGCATGGAAGCGCGGCTCCTCGGCCAGATCCACCACCTGGCCGTCGATGATGTGCACGTTGCGCT